>Ga0209208_10001870_pt1 | contig 30080 bp, 23 predicted proteins | sample S1TSphfallax_3_FD_187694 | JGI IMG/M metagenome (GOLD analysis project Ga0209208, IMG submission 187694) | Host-associated microbial communities from peat moss isolated from Minnesota, USA - S1T2_Fd - Sphagnum fallax MG (SPAdes) (version 2) | ecosystem: Host-associated > Plants > Peat moss >...
TTTTTTGTTTTTTTTTTTTTTTTTTGGGAGGAATTTTGTTGTTTTTTCCAAGAAAAATTGGGATTTATTTTTCTTGTTTTTCTTGCACAATTTGAACAACTTTTGTTATTTCATGGATTATTTTCACCAAATTTTCAGCATAATAAAATTGGATAATTAAAAAAAAAACCTCCCTCAAATAGACTTGGTTTTAATTATTTTCATTTTAAAAGCTCACTCACTATTCATTTAATTTTACTCCATCTAGAGACTTTAAAGGTTTAATTTTAAATTTAACCCCAATTACTTTCAATTTGGCTTTTTAAGTCCCTTTAAGACTGTATTTTTAAAATATTTATTATTGAGAAGAAAACAAAGAAAACCAAACAAACAAGCAGGCAAGCAAAACATGCATTAAGTTATTGAAATTTGACACCATGCAAATTTTAAAAATAAATTATATCATATTTTAAATATAATTTCATGCTAATTTTTTATTTTTTAAAAAATTTAAAATTATATGGTCTGATGGGAAAAAAACAATTAATGCTGAAGAGGGACGAGTATGTAGGTAGGTACTAGGTACTACGAAGCTTGCCGCGCGGTTCCCGCCCTTGCACCGCGCGGTTCCGAGAGCGCCACGGACAAGCGCCCTTTGTAAAAGCCAGCGCCCTTTTGCGGCCACTGCTCCCCCAGCCTGCCGTGCTCTAGCTCTGGCGTTGCAGTGAGGACAGTGGCGATGGCGGGCCCGGCCGCTTTCTGCCTTCACATCGTCGTCGCTTTTCTGGACCCGCTTTCATCGCCCGCTTGGTGCTTATTTCCCTCTTTTTCTTTTTCATCTTATCAGTCTCTTCTCCTCTCCCGTATTCTCGCCAGCATCGTCCGTCGTTATTGCTCCATCTCCACTTCACCCCATCATCACCTGCGCTTACTTCTTGCTCCAATAACTGCAGCAAAACCAGCACCATCAGGTACTTACATCGTCATCACTAACTACATCCTCTCTCTCTCTCTCTCTCTCTCTCTCTCTCTCTCTGAGCTTTCTCTTCACAACTGTTGCAAGAGATGCGCGTTCTTTGCACGATTATTGAACACTTATTGTGTTTTTCATTCTTGGAAGGTCTTCCCTCGTTGCAATGTTTGGTTCGGAGAATCTCACGCATCTGGTTGCTCTAGACCGTGAGCTCTGTCTTTCTTTCTTTTTCTCCGTCCCGCTTTGTTCCACGCACGTACTCTCTAGACTCTAGCTATTATGCTCTTGTTCTTGTGCTTTGTTTCTGATCAGTTTTGATGCGATTCGTGTTTTCCGTCTTGTATAGGTTCCAGGGAAACACTACACTGGCGTCGACTTCGCGCAATCGACTTGGAGAAATCCGATCTTGAATGTGCGTGGATGCTTTTTGAGGATAATAGGGAAGCGCGCAGTTGCAGGTTGTAACGCACGACGCGTTTCTTTGTAGAGACCTTTCGACCAGGGACCGACCGGCGTGCGGGCGTTGCTGCTGTGCGCTGGGAGCACGTTTCTGTGGTGTGGAAGCGAACGCTTCGAGGCTCTCTTCTTCTTCCTCAGAAGAAGAAGAGCTTTTTGAGATTTCCTTTTGTTTTTCCCTTTGTGGAGAAAACGAGAGATTTGCTTTGTCTGCGGTGGTGTATGTCCAGTTCCGTTGAAGGAACGAGGACGACGGTGTTTGCACCGGCACCGGTCTCGCCTCGCGTGTTCCAGAAGGCTCTAGAGGAGCAGCATTATTGTTGTTGTCACACCAGCAGCAGGATCATGCACACATGCTCCTCCAAGCTACTCTTCCTGTTGCTCTTCTCTAAGTTCGTCCCGCTCTACTACGGCTCTGTTGTTGTTCACTGGCCTTCTTGTGAACACGAATGAGCACACCAATCGAATAACGACGGTACAAGAGCAAGAGCAACTGGAGCTCTGCATGATCTATCTGCACAGACTACAGCTTTCAACAAGAAGGACCTCCACAACCACGCTTGGTAGGTAATCCTGATGCAAACACTGTAACTCTATTATTGTGCTTTGATTCTAGACTAATTCAGTGCTCTGAGAGCTTCTGCGATAAGAGCTTGAAATGAATCACAAGAGGAGAGTTCCATTCCATGCAAGCAACAATGCACATTGCTATGCCTTGAGAGAAACTGCTTGAATCTAGACTCTCTGTAAACATCTGGGAGTAAATTCAAGCTAATAATCCAAGCTAACCCAAGAAGCAAGTATTTGCTGTCAAACTCTTATCTCCATGTCAAGTTCCCTTTGTTTTCCTTCTGTTTGTTTGGCAATACTCATCAACCCAATTGAGCTCAGCCAGGTGGGGTTCTTCACACTTCAGAGTAACCTAGACTATTACACAAATTGCCTCTCCAGGCGGTTATGGGGATTGTTGAGCTGACTGCTTGTGTGAAGTGATTCTCTGTCCCATCTCTGTGTAATTCTTCTTCTTCTTCTTCTTCTGGCAAATGTGGAGAGTCACTCATGATGGATTGAGTACTCTGAGAAATGGAATTTTGGATGGTTTTCATTTTTTCTCTTTTTTCTGAGCTTCTCTGTGTGTTGTTGTTGCAGGTCTGGCGGCAGGAGGAACATTCCAAGCAAGCCGTGTAACAGTGCAAGATGAATTGGCTTGATAACCTGTTTGGGTCCTCCGAGGCGTATGTCCGACGGTATGGAGATGGAGAATACTATGAGTATCCAAGGAACAACAGTAGCAGTGCCAGTACCTGGCAAGGGCCGAACATTTTTGAAGTATGTGTTGTTTTCTCAATTTTCTGCTTTCCTATCAATTGTCGAGCTTGCCCCTTTCTGTGACTATTTCCAAAGCTGTGCTTTTAGGCAACATGGGCAGAAAGAAGCTAAAACAAGTCTCCTAAACAAATTGTCCTTCACTAAAGTTCAGCTTGTGTTCTGGTGTGTTTGCTATTGTGGACAAGCTTGATGCCTTGTTTGTCACTTTGATGCACACAGGATCCATATGGCAGAAACTCGAGCTATGATGGAGGCAGCAGTTACACACATCCAAACACTGGATACCCAAGCCATGATGGAGGCAGCAGCTACACACATCAGAACACTGGATACCCAAGCTATGACAGTACAGGTTCCTCATACTCAGGCTACAACGAGCGACAGACCGCCAAAAATGCCCCTGTGGCAACCTCTGATGCTGAGACTGGTAAACTCTCTGCTAGATTCTCAAGTTAAAGGTTTGGCAGCCATGTGTGTTGTGTACAAAACACGACCAGAGGGAAATGGGAAATCAATACTTCTCACACAGTTGAGCAGCAGTTTTCTGTAACTTATCCTAAGCATGCAATTTTAACCAAGTTTTAACCGGACCAGTGCATGCATAGCCTGCTGTAAACATAATGCACACTTAAAGGTTCACCGGACTTGGGATTTGCAAATGAGATACCTTCTTCCCAAGGAAGAATCTTTACCAGACTTTGAAGAATGTGAGCTGCATTGACAAAAGTGGCTTATCAATGGCAGGAGGTGCTGCATGCTTCATATAGTGGCACTGATGCTTTGAATGTTTTTTCCTATTCCATATGCAGTTGAATATTCCATATTGTGTTTGTTGAAGCATCTTGCAACTAGGTAGCAAAGTGAAATGTCTGCAGAACTAAATTGATCTCGCAGTCAGGAAATTACTGTTACTATCCCTCTGCACAATTGGAGCGGGACAGTAACATTTGATCATATTGAATGAAGACAATCCAATCAGACTGCTGACTGCTGACAACAAGTTTTGTATAGTTGTGAAACTCTCATAAGAATTTGAAGTGAATTTGTAGCATCTCAGTTTGTTCCATCTTTGAACTTTTCAGAAGATGATGAGGAATCAGAAGTAGAGGAGTTATCCAAGGCAATGCAAGAAACATTAAGCCTTCAATACCCAGCTCCATATGGGATGCCATCCATTGCTCCATTCCAATCAATTATGGCCCCTGCACCAAGGTTAGGCTTCTCTTCATCTTCATTTTTGTGCTCAATGGTTTCATTGCCCCTGGAGTGAGTCCTTTGCAGACCGGATGACATGGGTTCTGCTGGATTGTTAGATCGGCTGGAATGTCAACTTGTGCTGGCTGTCACCGCACACTTGGATTTGGGCGATTTTTAACCTGTCTGGGCCAAAACTGGCACCCTTCTTGCTTCAAATGCCGGCATTGCAATGTCCCCATATCAGACCGTGAGGTAATTTCTTTGCTCCAGGTGGTTGAATTGACCGGCCTTTTCACTAGTTCAGGAGGAAATTGGCTCTTTTCTACTCACGGTGCAATGAGTGACTTCTAAGAAGTAACAAGAATGTATCTTTCTCTCTTTTGTCAGGGCTTTTGTGGAAAAGAAAGATTGCTGGACAACTTTCTGGTTGTGGATTCCTGGTGTTGCAAAGGTTTCTGTTCATCTGTTCTTGGTTGCTCACACAATGTTGTGTTCATTGGTTTGGAGGACAGTTCTCTGTTCAGGGAAGTGCGCCATATCATCGAAACTGCTACAAGGAGGTCTTTCATCCCAAGTGTGAAATTTGTCATGAATATGTATGTCCACCCTTCTTTTCTTAGTGGGTAAAATTACAATTTTTTCATAACCCAATTCAGAGTCCAGCCCAAGACTGAAGCATTTTCATTGATTTGAAGTTGGGATTTGATAAGTGACTTGCATTTTTTCCACTCCTCTTAGCTAATGAACCCTTTAATGGCTGGATGATCTTCCACTTGATTTTGTGATGCATAAGGTTGTAACTCTAACTGGATGCTCATGAATCATGTGCATTTAGATTCCTGCAAATGCTCAAGGGCTTATAGAGTACCGATCACATCCATACTGGAACCAGAAGTATTGCCCCTCTCATGAGAAAGATGGTGCAAAACGCTGCTGCAGCTGTGATCGCATTGAGGTATGCAGTCTCCCCTGTGACATGCTGTTGCCAAAACATTTTGGTGTAGATTCTAGTGCATGTAAAGGTCTCAAATGCTCAGTGCTAACTTTGTTCTTGATTCCCAGTAATTACCAGTGCACACTCATCTTGCAGTAATTGTAATGCTACACCATTGTTGAGTTGTATCCCACAGCAGAAAGCAAGATCAAGATCAAAATTTCCAACCTCTTCCTTCTGTAGTCTTACTTCAACTTCCTCTGCTTTGAGTTACGAACAAATATGTAAACGTGAGATTGCTTGCCTCAGCCTTCTGGTCATATGCCCTATGAACAGTTTGATGGATGAAGAGTAATGAAGATTGGTCTCTTTGTCACCACAAATTGAGCATTGATAAATCTGCATTCCCTCCTGCATGTCTTAGCATTTGGAAGCAGACAAGCCACAAAAAGTCCAAATTTCAGCCTAGTACGATTGAAGTCATCCCTGAACTCTCCACCCTAAATTGAAACAAGTTTATGGAAGTTTCCTACCTGGTTTAAGTCCTTTGTGATTTTTTCACTACACTGACTTGTCCATTCTCCACCTTGAGCTAAGGCTTAAGTATCTGGAAAAGTCCTTCTGAGACAGAGAAAGACTGTACTTAGTAAGACATTGTTTGTTGCCAGTAGCTTTGTGTTGTCCACAGACCCTGCCTCCACAGTGGATGGAGAAAACAGAGATGTGCAGAGGTAGAGGGAGACAGCGAGGGGGAGTGTGTTGGCCGTGCATGTGAAATACTTTCATGATTTGTCTAATATGCATCATTGTTGTGTTTTGATTAGCAAACATGCTGTTCTTGTGGAGCAGCCTGCAGGAATACAGTATGAGAAGCTGGAAGATGGTCGAAGGTTGTGCTCTGAATGCCAGGAGTCAGCAGTGATGGACACCAAGGGATGTCAGTCCCTCTTCCGGGATATACTCAAATTCTACAAGCACTTAGGGATGCCCATCACTCAAGAGATCCCCATGCTCTTGGTGGAGCGGTCAGCTCTCAACAGTGCACTTTATGTTGAGAAGGATGTAAGTCTTGCACTTACTGTGTGTGCTGTGAAACTGGAGCCAGATACTTGTGATGTAGTACTAAGATGTATAATGTTTTCTCCACAATCATGAAATTCCTTCCAAGTCCTCTGGGTTTGTGTTCTATCAGAGTGATTCACATGCATGGTTTGCTATTGGGTAACAAGTACATCCTACAGCACATTGTTAGACTTGTACTCCAGCTGGTGAAAGCATTTCCCACCAAAGGTCTGGCATGTATCTATGAGACCATGACCCCCACCTGTGTAATTGGGTGTGTTCTGAGTCTAAAGTTGGTGGTTGATATGTCATCAGGGACACATCCATACGTCAGAAACGAGAGGACTTTGCCTTTCAGAGGAGCAAACCATCACTACTGTATGCTACCTTGCTTCTCCTCTTTTGTTGATGGCCTTAGAGCATGTCAAATTTCATGAATTTGCTGTCAGTTAGCTTCATTGTTCAAGTTTGCTTTAAATCTGTGCATTTTGTCACCAAAACTTTGATCTAAGAGATTTTGGGGGTAAGGTAACATTGTGTAATTGTCAGTGTAATTTCTTGAAGATGAAGCTGAAAAACTCTCAGTAGGCAGGAGACTGATATGATATGTGTTGGTTTTAACTAGGTCTCTGAGAAGGGTGGTGGTTATTTTGAGACTGAGTCAAAAAAGTTGATTCGACACTGTGAGGTCACTGCAATACTTGTTCTTTACGGATTACCAAGGTAACCTACATCTGCCCATTCACCCCACTTTCATGCACTTTCAGTTCTCTCAAAAGTAAGAAATTGTAGGTAGTTGATCTTCCACATGGTCTACTGTGAAGGTGGTGTATAAGGCTGAGTATGGGCATGGGCATGGGAATTGTAGGTTGCTCACTGGATCCATTCTTGCTCATGAGCTCATGCATGCGTGGCTCCGTCTTAAAGGTACACACTGGCTCCTTGCACCCTCAATTTCTACATTAATTGCAGCAGTTTGCGGACATCTCAATGTTGCACTTCTCTTTCAGTCACTAACACCTGCATGCTTCCAAAATTTTCTCTAGTAACAGGGACCTTTATAACTAGCATTAGAGACGGACATAGGGATGGACCACAACTTGATGTCCAGATGAGGTACATGGACCAATGCATAGTTGGGCATGAGGAGTATGCTAAAACTTAGTTTCTTTGCATTTGATTTGAAGGCAATTTGCACTTTGTTTACAGGTACCTTTCCTAGTCTTGATAACAGCATTGAGGAAGGCATATGTCAAGTAATGTCTTACATATGGCTAAGAGAGGAACTTGACAAAATGCGGAAAAAAGGTTGGTCCTCCTCATCATCATCATCATCAACTAGTGCACGATTGGGTGAGTTCTTCCTGCACCAGATTGAGACTGACGCATCACCTGTCTATGGTGACGGTTTCCGAGCTGGAAATGCAGCAGCTTCAACATTTGGTCTTGCCCGCACACTAGAGCATTTGAGAATGACTGGCCAGTTTCCTTAGTGACCTTTTGCATTTGAATATGTTATTTCCCCCCAACTCTTCCGCAACTGAATTGGTTCAGCTTCTCATGGGTTTTTTTTTGTGCATCACCTGTCTTTTCATCTGCTGACAAGCAAGCAGGCTTTTCTATGTCTCTTGGATCCTTCTTTCTATGAGCTTGGCATGAGAGTCACTGTATAATATGGAAGTCTATGTTGGTGTTGTGTCGTAAGTGAAATTCCTTTGTATGGGCAGATTTGTTTTTCTGTCGATTACTAGCAAGCCATACCCTTCTAGTATCCAATAGATGTAGATTTGATCTAGGCAGAGGAAAGACCAAATGCAGTAGAAACTTAGGGTTTAGATTTATTTTTCGTACATGAGCTTCAGGATCTGTGGATAGCCCTTGTGGGTGAGTTTCATGAGGGCTATTTGAAGGTTGGAGGAGGCTTGTAAGAGAGTCTTGTTAGGACAGGAATCATGGTGCCAGCACTTGTGCTCCCATGGAAAAGAGGTGGTCAAGCTTCAATGCATTGAAGGTATTTGTATCTCCAAATGTTCTAAATAGTATCTAGTATGTGTCATCTTGACCGAATACCAGTTATCAAAGCAACTGTGTTTCACAACCCATAAAAACGCAATTGAAATTTGCTGTTGATTGGAGAGGGGTGTATGTATATATATGCTATTTGGCTTACTATTGACAACTGCACTAATTTGCTCTTATGTGTTTTATTTGTGAGATTGTAAGTTCTATGCTGTTTTGAACAATCAAGCATGGCATCTGGTGAAGAAAAAAGATCCGAGTACATGCATTAACAAGCCTGAATTTTCTGGTAAAAAACTCATGACACTCCTCCAGATGCTCCTGAGTGTCAACACTTTTCTGCACTGAAATTCAGTTCAAGATACATTTCAGATGAGATTTACTCTTTTGTATATTGTCTAATAATTCCACTTTTAGGAGTAATTTGACTGAGAAAAGAGAAACTGTGATGGCCTAGAATTTTTAATTGATTTGATCAATTTTTTAAGAAATGTTTTAAAAACTTCTAATTTAAATCAAACTTAGAAAACTGGCTTGAATGACTTTCTTTCTCAGTGTCTCTCTTTCTCAGCAGCCAATGAGGTGAGCCTGTAGTATAAGTAGAATCAAGCCTGGCTTTTTTTCCTTTTCAGGGTGGGGGAAAGGGGAAACTTGAAGATTTTCATTTTGGGTTTAGGGCTTTATTAGTTTCCCTCACATGTTCCCAACAATCTTCAATGGTGTTCCCAGCCTGTTCTTCATGAATCTCGGGATTTAATCTCATAAGCTTTGTTATTTGTTTTCTTATATTGGTTCTATCAGTTCCCTATGTGTCTCCCACAGTTGTTCCTTAAATCTACACCATATATTGTTTTGATCTATGTTCTCATTTGATGTTCTCAATGGTGTCTCACATTTTATCCCATATTGCTTGCCCAAAGTCTTACACTTTTGGCCAACATAGCGAAGGCAGCTATGTAAAATAGGTAAGTAAAGCAGGTTAAGTTCATCCTTTCATGATTTCTGATGATTTTGTTTGCCATCACATGTTGATGAGCTGATTGGTTGTTTCTCAACTCACCTCTTTGGTGATTATTGCACATCAAGCTTTTGTTTCTGGTTGTGTCCAAAGGTAAGAGACTATGAATTGGTGTACAGTTTTGGGCATAAGAACTTGTCCCAATCTGTGAGTGGTGTCTGGAGTACAATGTTTGCATATGATGGATGGGCATGTTCCATCTAAGTGCATGCATCTAGATGAGAAGTTCTAGACCCATTGAGGGGAAGTCTATCACATTCTAGAAGGAAAGCTGAAATTGTAGCCTAACCCTTTAGTACAACACTCATATAACCTCTTGGTTTTCATATGTCCTCTTTGTGGGTGTTGATTTCAACATCTTAGTAGACATTTGAAGTATGCAGCCAGTAGCACACACAAAGTTGCAGAGGATTCCTTTGTTTCCTGGACTACCTGGTCAGCAAATCACTTCTCAGCTTATATATCACATCTGGTGGAGCAAAAGCTGGACAGATTCATACAAGTGAGTGCCACACTCGCTGACACCCACTTCACCTCCTCTAGACTTTTGCCACCCATTCTTGTATTACTGAAGTAACTTGTGTTTGCTGATTCTGTCAATTTTCATCGCACCCAATGTTCTAGTAAGAGCATAATTACTACAAATGATTTTTAAATCAATCTCTAGATGATTTTGAGCTGCTGGGCTAGTGTGAATTAGTCTGGAGGATGATTGTTTTAATCTTGCCTAATTTCCAGCAGGTTGAAATGCTTTGGAACCATGCTACTGCATTTCATAATAATCTACCAGTGCAGAATGGCAGTGTCTATCAACATTGCCACATTTTTGTTGTTGCAGGTCTGATTGTTGTTGTTCTCAGCAAGTCATGTGCAATTAGCTCACAAAATTCCTGCACAAACAATTCACAATCATGATAATGGCAACTGCATCCGAGATGATGATGATGTTAGAAGTACTGGACACAAAGATTTCAGTCCTGCTCCTACTATGTCAAGTCCCCAGTTGGAAATGGTGAAGGATACAGATGGTGATGAAGAGTCTCGTATCAACAATTCTTCCAGTATGATCACTGCAGACTTACTTGCAAATGCTGCTCCATTGTTGCTGCCGCCCAATTCCTTTACGTGTCCACAAAGCATTTTTCCTTTTCAGGGATTTGCTTACAAATATAGGCAATATACAAATCTTAGCTCATGGGCTTCCTAATACTACTCTCCAATATCCATATGGTGAATCCTATACTTTCACTAATGAGCCAGTACACAACTACTACTGTGATGGCCATTATTGATTTCATAGGTGAATATCATAAATTCACCGTCATGTTTCATTTTTAAAAGTGAAATAACTCATGTCCATACAACCCGGTCCCTGTTCACCATGTGGCTGGTCATTTCCATAGTAGTGAATCCCCCCAAATTATAAATAAAATGCACAATGAAATACACCAGATCCTCTACTAGTTAGAAAAGAATGTACATTGTTAATTTTCAAACCAACCCCTCCCCTATCAAGTTGATACATTGGTCAATGGTTTTTTATTCTTTAATGTTAAAAAATAATTGCAACCCAATTGCAATATGTGAAACAACTCACACAGTAATATTGGGCTGGTTGGTGCCTTATCTTGACGTTTGAACATGTGTCAAAAAAAGGGAAAATCTGATTTTTAGTGCACAAACTAAAATATTTGTTACTGTTGTTATTTGGTTGCAGCTCAAGCCTTTGGTTTCCCATTTTTTGAACCCATTTTACTAGAGTTGGACAAAGGATTCCAAACTGATTACATTCATGGAATCCACTTTGCATATTCAGGAGCAACTGCTTGACCTGACATTACCAAAAATTCCATCTACCTTGAACTTGAGCTCAACCAATTCTTTGCCTACGAGAAAGCACTTTTCAACTCTCCACATAAGTAAAAGACAACATTGTTTTTTTTACTTACATGCATGTCTTAAATCTGAATGTCTTGCATTGTAACCTACAATGTGGTGATTTTTTTCATCACTATACAAACGATATAAAATAACTAGATTGTGGTAAGGTCAATTGTCCACCTCCACTTTGTTCTGTGAGCATATGGAGGACATGTCATTCATCATGTGGTCACTTAGTTTTTGGATTGGGTGGTAGACGATCAAGTTTTCTTGCCCTAAAGACTTGCTTCTCACCATTGCTTCAATTTACACTTTGGGTTTATTTGGAGAAAATTAACATCTGAAATGAATACTATTTGTTTTGCATATTCTCCACTATTTCATAGCCATCTACACCATTGAATTTCTTCCCAATTGCAACACACTTGATACCAAATATAGAGGAAATGGCTTCTTCTATGCATATTCTAGAGGTTTTTCACCACAAACTATTATAGATGAGATTGTGCCCAAGTCACTGAATGTTTTGGTCTTTGCTGCGGAGGTAAAAGAAACTTTTTAACAACCACTTTATACCCAAATGAAATAGAAATCAACTGATCTAATTGCAAATTCGGTCTGAAAGAGTATTGAAATGTGTATTATGCAAAATTTATCCAATTTATATGACCTATGGATTGAAGTTCTCTAGTACTTTTGTTGTTGTTGTCATGAACAATAAACTACATAGTCAACTTACATAACAAGAGTGAGAAATCTTTGTAGACATTGTTTTGGTTTGCAACTTGGGTTGTGAACCTTTTGTAAGCACTTTGTGGAAAACCATATGCTATTTTTTCCTGCAAGGCTTTCAACATAAATAGCTTAGGTTTTGATCCTTGGGTGGTGGCTGGCTGGTTGCAAGGGAAAAACTAACTCATAACAAGAAACTATTTGCAACAAGTTCATGCAAGTGGAGCAAAAACACTCATAGTTGGAAACCAACCACCTTGAGGTTGCAATTGTTTGATTTCGACTACATTTTTAGGGAATGGACTGTATGACAATAGTGGTTGTTTGGATGAATACAACAACGTGAACAAAGTGCTCAACATAGGACTCCAACAAAGCTACAAAGTAGATGGCACATTGATTATTCAATTGATTTTTACAGTGCCAACATCAAGTTGGTTACCAATCCGGCCCAATACAATTTATTATTATTATTATATATGTACAAATTTCTCTGTATTCTTCTTCATCAATTTATGATTTATCCTCTAAATTCTCCCAACCCTATTTAGAAGTATGATACCAAATTCAACCCTAGAGTTACGGTGCAAATGGGATTGGTTTTTTGTTGTTGTGGGGAATTGTACAAACAAGTTTCAAGCCCAATACTAAATTGAAACCATGTTGTAGGTTTGGAAGAGCATACAACTACAATCTAATTGTTTGTTGCAAGAATAGTGGCAATGTATCGTCCTTATTTGCAAGAAGTTCACAATTTGTAAATATCAATACCAACATAACTTGGAGGAGTACATTTAGTGGGATGGCTTCCATTTTACTCAAGTTGCTTACAAAGTCATTGCCTACTTCCTTTCAAGCCAATTTGTTGTTTCATCATCTAGATTCAATCTCAAACAACTTTGCAATCTTGGCTTTCCTCAATTCTAGATGCTGTTGTTGCATTTATGATGGTTTAACTTTCTTTTTGCAAACATCAAAATAATTGTGACAAATTAGCAATGTGGGATAAAAAATTTGTTGCTTTTGTTTGAAATGAATTTCAATTATGCTTCTTTTGAAATTCCTTTCAAATTTGAGAGCAAGAATTTTGTTCCTTGTTTAATTCTTTGGTAAATTTGGGAAGCATGTTGGGTTTGAACCAAGTTCAAATTTTTCTTTTGTTTATATGGGAGTAGGTAATTTTGGTGATAAGTTGAACAAGTTGGTTGATTTCAATATTGGTTGATTCTTTTAATTTGTAATTTTTGGGAACTTTTTTTCCCATTTGGGTGAGGGATTCATATTTGTTTCATTGCAATCATTTCAAGCTATTGAAGTATACAAAAATCCATGTATTAAGGAAGGTATACTTTTGTTTCTTTTGTTTCTTTCTTTTTGAATTGTCACATTGAAATCTTCCAAACCACAACACCTTCCTCCCTCGCACTCTTGGTACCATTGGAAAGCCCTCAATGAGTAGGAGTGCACTAAGATAGTTTCATAATATTTAAACATAGAAGGTGGAAGAGTTATTGAATGTTGAACATGAAATTTATAATTGAAAATTCAATATATTCCAAATTTAAAATTTTAATGAAATTGGGGCACATTCTTGGTAATTTGGGAAAGCCCTCAACGAGGCTTCATGGAAGTGATTTTGTAATTTTGAGACATGAAGTCCAAAAAACATTGAATTCTTAGTATTTTTTCTCATTGGAGATTTGACAAAGTTCAAATATTAAACTTTCCATGTAATTTGGATTTCAAACTTCATCTAAAGGTGTACAATTGGCCTTTTCAAAATAATTCAATATTACAATATGTGTTCACCAACATAGGTCACATTAATTCATTTTGATACAATACAAGATTTTTTCCCAAAGCTCTTGATTTTTCTTGTTATTATTTTTTTGGGTAGAACCTCACAAGCAATTCTTTGTGCAACATGCATTGTCATAACCAAAATGATGAATGTCATGAATCGTGATGCTAATGATAAAAAAAACTTTAATATGGTCAAAAAAAGGATCCTAAAACCAAGGTCACATGTGCTCAAAGTAAGCTATGGAATGGGTTGGATTTGAAAATATTTGAAATTGATTGGATTGTAATCTTAAATCAACATTTAAAATAATTTAAAATTGAAACCTTTTATAGTCATGGATTAATAAGCACATTAGAACAATTTTGGGAGACCATTCTAGGTGTTGGTTTAGGGTGCAATAATGATTTTAGGTGCTTTTACCTTACACATGGTGCATGAGTCCATAGAGGTGTCAATTGTTACAATCAATGTTACTTTCACAAATATTAAAGCGAGTATCACCGTGCAATGAAATACTTTGAATATAACTAAGGTCTCTCATATGCATGAATAAGTATAAGGCATGTAAAAATAACTTGGTAGGATGTTGATGTCCAACCAAACCAATGTTTTGATGTTGAAAAGTTGAATGTTTTCCAAATTGTCAATGTTTTTTTCTCTTGCACATAGCCAAATTTTTATTTATTCGAGCTTTAGTTGGCAAAAGGCTTGACATTTTAAAATTTACAATATCACTATAGATGCGCCAAAATTGTCTTAATTAAAGGCCATCCATTTGAAATTTCCAAAAGCCCTAAAATAGATGTTGGTGTGCAACTTATTTCTACAATGTGAAGGTAGTAGAGCTTATGCAATTTGCTCCATTGTTAATCATTTTGTTAGGCTCATAAAAGCAACAACTAGGAAATCTAGGTGATTAAACTCCCTTTTCCCATTGGCGAGGGAGAGTTTGGAAGAAAAAAAACATGTGTTGAACCAATATCTAAAAAGCTAAAATATTATTGACATGTGAAATGTAAATATGCATTAAACTTACAACCCATGTTCATGTCATTCAAACCACTTCTACAATAATACCTACAACCTTATCAAAAGGACTTTCTTTTGTGACTCTCGTGGTACGTAGGGAATATTATACATAATTTTGATATTTGAAACATATTTTGAAATTTCTAAAAAGTTGAATTTTACATTTAAAGAACTTTGAGTGTTTTTTTGAGTGTGGATAATAGCTTTTTATTATCTAAATGTTTTTATCATCAAAATAATTATTATGAGACCCCCCAAATTATTATTTTTTGGAAAATTGTCCTTATCTAATGCATTTGTTGTTCACTTTCAAAAGTCCTTAATTAAAAAAAAACTTAAAATTGGATTAGATGGATTTTTAATTTGAGTATCTTAAGATTCATATGAGTCATTTAACTTGACATGATTACCATGGTTTTCAAATGAAAAAATATAAATAAATTTATGATGATTTGTAATTTTCACTACGATGGATGCATTTTTTGGCTCCATTAAATGTCTTTTCACCCAAGTTCATCCAAATGTATGAAATAAAAATAATCAATATATCCTTTTGTGCTCATCTAGTGTACTTGTGACAAAGCCTTTACTATTAGTTGTTTAAGTGTTGCCCAAATTCTTGTCCACATCTTCACCTCAATGTGTGTATAAAATTTAAAGGTTACAAGATCTTCTATTTTGTTCACATTTTATTTTAATTAGGATTTGATCAAGGTGAAGATTTTTTAAAACTATCCCTATAATGTATAATAAGAATTAGTAATAGTTGAAATAAAAGGTGTTAGCTTCTTTTTTTATAAAATTCACTCTTCTGTTGATTTGAATTGCAATTTAATATAAGAGATCAAACTATTGCATGAAGTGATCTCTTGGTGAAAAATCAAATTATTGAAGTGTATGTTGGAGCAAACTATTCATTTAAAAAGTTACGAACTTCTACATTTAAATTAAGATAATTTTTAAAACAATTTGTGGAATAGTTGAATTTAATAGGTGGTGCAAATTCAAATTAGATACATAAGCATTAGAGTGGTGTTTGTGTTGATTGCAATGCCATGTCATATTGTTGGAATCTATAGAAATCATTGAAGATACAACTTACATTGTTGAAAATGTTGCAACATTTGATTTTGTTTTTCCTTCCCACTAGGGTTTAGTCCTACCCCTAGGTGGTCCCCCTCACGCCATCGAGGTCTCCTCTTTTCCCAATAACTCAGCACCAAGATCTTATCCTACCCAAATCATGGGAATCCACTCCAATCCTCATGGAGGTGCACTTTCCCAAAGGGTCATTCCCCCATTAAGGTTCATAATCTCCCCGTTAAGGGAAGGGGGGAAAGAATTTAATGGATGGTTAGTTGAAAGCTCTATCTAATTTCCCCTATTCCTATAAGGTCTTTTCCAAAAAAATTAATGTTGGGTGGGTTTCATTTTTTAGATATCAATCAATTCCAATTTCTTTCAAGCAATTACAAGGATTAGAATTGTTCTATATTTTTTAAGGATTTAAATATTTACCCACCTATGATTTATTTTTTAAAATGCAATTTCAGCCTTTCTAGCTTTCACCTTTCTAATATGAATTAACACATTAAAGTTAAATTAACACAACAACAAAATGAATTAAAACATTAAAGTTGAATTTTGAAATATTACTTGATATTTACTAGAATATAGAATTTTCTTGGGTACAAATTAGAATCAACACAAGTTATAACCCACTCATGTCTACCCTTCCAATAGTTTTTGAACTAGGTTACACATTTATGCCAACAAGATTAAACAAATTTTATAAAAACATATTCAAGGTGTGTACAAGCATTGGTACATAATGGTCCATACCTTTCAAAAAACATGGACCCAAAACAAGTTCTTTGAAAACCTTCTTCCAAACACATAATTTCACAACTTATAATAAATTTCAATGCTATAGTCATAGCATTTAAATTTGCACATTCATCTTTCACATATGCAAGTTTTTTCTTCAAACCATACTAGTCTAATTATTGTGTCACAATTTTTGAAAATTTTCTATTGCCTCAAATGGTCTAATAGTTATATGTTTAAGTTGTTAATCAACACCTAAGAAATTTACAACATTTTGAAGAAAAACATCATGATCACCCAACTTCAATATCCATAAATGAAAATTTACAATAATAGATGAACACATTGCAAAATTGGAAGAACATAAATTTGTTTATTTTTTTTACTATGTTATGTAACATATCCTCAAAACATTGTTTACACAAAGGAAAAATCACTTAAGAAATAATTGCAATGCCAAAAGGTTCAATCATACATTCTCCACAAATTGACCAGGTAGATGATTGTTCACAACAAAAAGGTTAAAGCCTTTTGAAAATTATTTTTCTACACAACATCCTTTTTTAAAGAACATACCACACCCAAAAACTTAGAAATTGCATTTGAAAATACATTTGGCCATTTTTTACAAGTTGTTTTTCCAATATATTAAGGGGTTGTTATTCGTACTCAATTTTTTTGCAATTATTATATGCTTTGCATATACATGTTTTTTCAAATTTAAATCCCATTTGTTTTGAAGTATGATATTAACATTTTTCTTGATTTTTTTATAGACTAAATGCATATAATTTTTATTATTTGGAACTAATTATATAACACAAGATTTGTGCATTTGCAACATCTACTTCATAATCATCATTACATACAAATATATGAATTTATGTTATGAGCTCTCCAAAAATTTCTTGGAGCATTTAATTTTTTAAGATTTTTTTTCAACTCTTCCTCATTTTCAATTGGTCTATTATTTTGTAATTGCAAACTAAAGAATACTTCATAAAATGTTTCCTCCTCATTTCTTTCATCTATTGCATTTTCAACTTTCATTTATATTTATAACACTTTTATTTTCCTTTTCACCAAATTATTCCATTTTTCACGTGTTATTACCAAAATAGAATAAAAACCAAAAAATAGATAATATGCCAAGTTTTTTTTTGCTTAAGACAATGATTTGCAAAATGCCTTCCCAATCAATTATTTAATTTCTTAAAATATATATTTATTTTGGAATATACTTGGAAACTAATTGCAAATTTTCAATCAAAGAAACATTTGCAAGCATTTACAAACTCAAGATCAAATTGGAAATAAGGCATTCACTTCTTTCTTTCTTTTTATAAGGTAATATGCAATAATGAAAGTGAAAAATAAATAGTGAAAATTAAAATAGTTGGAATGTGGCTACATAAATTTATATAAATTGCACAAAACAAACAAATATGGTATAAGTCCAAATTGAAAACAACATATGACCAAAAAACAAACAAAAGAAAAACTTAAGCTACAAACAAAAATACCATATTACAAGAACAAAAGATAAAATAGAATGAAAACAAAATATAAACACAAACTAGCAAAACCAAATCATTAAAATAAAAAAATAAAAAAACATAATAACAAACATCTAAGTACTTAAACAAGAAACATGGAACACTTGAACAAAATAACATGTAACATTTGAAATAAAAGAAAAATAAAGTGAAGTGAAAATAAAGCAATGAACTTACAAGAGGTGGAGTCTAAAAGCTTGATTTTTTTTGAAAAACACCTTCAACCCTTAACTTGCCCATACGTAAAAGAAGGAAATAATGAAGTACCAACACAAAAATCAAACTACAAAAAACAAAAGCACAAAGGAGCAAGAGTGAGAGTATGAAGGAGCAAGAACAAGAGCTCAAAGGAGCAAAATAAGAGCACCAAAGAACAAAAGAGCAAAGGAGCATGAGTGGGAGCACCAAGTAAGGTATTTGCCTTTTAAAAAATAGAATAAAGATAACAAGAAGAAAATTTATTACAAGTTGGAAAAGAGAAGGAGGATAACAAAATCAAGATCTATAACCAACACTTGTGTTAATGGTGATGTTAGTGCAATTAGGGTGTTCAAAATAGGTATCAATCCACAAGTGATATTACCAAACATTAGAATTAACTAGTGGCAAATGACGTGACAAAATGATTAATTTGATGTTAAATCACATTATTAATTAACATTCAAATCTCCAAAAAATGTAGATTTGAAGATTTTGTAATAATGTTATGGAAGGACTTCAAATAGGAACAAATAACTCAATGTTCAAGGTTCCCTCCCCAATGTTAATGTTCCCTATCTCCCATCCATCTCTCTTTTGTCATTGCAAAATCCATATTTGTTACAACTTTGACATCATTCGTGTCCATCTCTTGAGTGATCACAACATGATGTGATGACCATGAATAGAATCCTCACAATTCCCATCCTTTGTAAACAAAACAAAGCACATCCTTTACATGATGAAAAATAACCAAAAAAACAATTTGATTGTTAAAAAAAAACCATTGCAATCTTCTTGAAACATGTGCCTAAGCAAGAAAAAGGGACATTAATTACCTACAAAATAAGGAGCAACAACACCAACTTGCTAGAAAAATCCTCCAAGCAAGAGGGGGAAATTTTGACTTCTTTTCAAAATTCTCTTGAGTTGTGACTAAAGTAATTGCGCACCCAAAAAGTCAAACATGCAATAAGGAAAGAAAATGAGAATTTATAGTAAGCAACAATAGTACATCAATTGATCTAAAACAAAATTCCTTTTAAAATATAAACATTAACTAGAAAAACTAAAAACAAAAACCTTACTTTGTGTTTGTTTCATTGATTAAATCCGAATAAAATCAAGCAAGCAAAAGAGGGAGGGGTGCAAGCCTCAATGGCTATTGAAAAATCTTAAGATCTTAAAGTGTGAAAGAAAGAAAGCATAATTGTCTTTTATGATGGTGGATTACATTATTTGTAGTTCATCATCCCAATCTCCCACTTGGCCACCTATTGGCTTTATTTTTTCGCACTCCTCCCGAACAACAAACATCAGGTAAACAATGAAGAAAAAATGGGAAATGAAAGAAAAGGTTTTTCTTATAGTGTGAACATGCATTGAAATTTGTTGATTATGATCTAATTGTAGTTACCCAAAGTTGCGTTGGTGTGGATAGCCTACAACTTTTGCACAAAGGTATCTTAAGGTGATGATGGTAGGTATCACAAAAAAATGCCACATCACCTATCACCAAATAAAGTTAGGGCAACAGTTGCCACCACACTATGTGTGACTTTGCCTTTTACAATCACAATATTTGTTACAAATTTCATCATTCACATTCAAGTTTTACCTTACTACTAGACATGGTAAAAGAGAACAATGTAAAGAGGTGCCAATTGTCACTATCAATGTTGTTTTCAGATATACCAAGGTGAATATCCCATGCAATGAATATTTCAAATGCAATTAAGATATTTTCTAGTTCCAAACTTATGTGCATGCATGAATATTAAGCATGTAAAAGTAAATTGATATAAGATGTTCATGCCTAACCATACAAAGATAAAAATAAATTTTGATGAATAATTCATGAGTTCTCATATATAAGGTTTATAAAAAATGCCCAACTCATTTTGAAGCTTTAAAGAGAAGTCATTTAGTTTTGAGGTGGAATAGGGGTAAAAGAAAATCCCATTAGGGATTTTAAAAAAGGACCAATGTTGGTTTTTAATATATATAGGTCAACACTTGGTATCAACCAAGGTATCAAAGACTAGAGTAGCATGGTTTCTTGCTCACAAACATTTAATTTATTATACCCCTACTAAGGTTTAAAAGATTTAAAAAATAAATACCAATATGGTATATTTAAGGTTTACATATTAGTCTTCATACTTGATATTAGGAAGTTGCCCTTATCATTCCTTTTGTATGAAATCATGAGCTATGGTGACCCTTTTGCTATCATTTCAATATCAACATTCATTATGTACACGTGTTGGTTTAACATTAAACATACATGTGTAGTATTGATAATAGTTCATCACCAATGCATAATGCATAGGTTATTTATATAAAATAGTATAGAATTTTCATTGGTTTTTTGGTACCAATTTCTTTTAATGTTTCATTTGTGCAAGCATTCATATATCACATAATAGACTATCATATAGTATACTTGACATTAAATACCAACACTAAAAAGGACCAATGTTGGACATATATCAAAATTCAAGTGGGAACTAGCAAGGGTTTCACATTGGTTCTCACTAAGAAAACTAACATGTCCCACATTTAAAGATACGCACCTTGATATATTTTTCAATAGTTATCTTATGGATGAAAATTGGCACCATGAAAATTAGGCGAAATGATACTCACCACATTTTTATACTTGTGTATTTCCTCATTTGCTCTTTTGTTTTGATTCTTTTAATTCATAGCCTTATTCATTTATTTGTTTGTTTTGTTTTTAGGTATGGAACAATTGTTGTGTTTTGATATTTTTCCCTTCAATATTAAAGAATGTTGGGTGAATAAAGTCCTAGATATTACCAAAGACCTTTAGGGTTGGTAAAAAAAACCAACATATAATCACAAAATGTGTGTGCATGTAGGATTTACAATTTAGGGTTTTTGAAATGATCCTACCTTTTAACTTCCCCTTAATGCATGCATGTTTCAATTCACACCTCCAATGAATTGATCTCTTGTGAATAAGGATTGGATGGACTTTTCAACCCCCACCCTTCACCAAAATCCATCATCACATTTCTTTGTGTCATTGTGGTTTTTTGGGGGTCAAAATCATCCTCATTTGGATCATATTCTCTTGTCGAGGTGATCTCATGGGCACAAATTTCACCATCATTAGCATTGTGACATTCATCATTTTCTTTATAAGGATTGGTGTTGACAATTACACAAATAACTATTCATGAAATTTTGCTCACAAATGAAACCCCATAACACTAACAATGAAAAACTCCACAAGAAAAATTCATAAATTTAGGAGTTAAACAAAAACTAGATTGAAATTGGCTTCAAACAAGCAACAAAATCCCTATTCCCGAATTCCAAAGGAATAAAAAAATAACCTTAATTGAAAATCCATTTCAAACAAAAGCAACACAATGTTTTCAATCCCTTGAAATCTTTATTTGTCTTAATTCTTTAGACAATACAAAAAAAAGGAAATAATAATTTCAGTCAAAACCTCATAAGTAGCTTGTATATATAAAAACATCTAGAATTGAGAAAAATCAAGATTGCATAGGTGTTTGAAGTTGAATCCAACTGGTGATATGAAAAATTGGCCTGAAAGGAAAAAGGATGCAATGATTTTATAAGCAGCTTGAGTAAAATGGATCCCATCCCATTCAATGTGTTTCTTTGGGTTAGGTGCAGTACTGATATTCACAAATTGTGTGCCTCCCGTAGACAAGGATACATTGCCACTATCCCCGCAAGTCACATTTCGATTGTAGTTGTATGGTCCTCCAAACCCACAACATGCTTCCAATTTAGTACTAGGATTGAAACCTGTTTCACCCGCCAAGTTCCCACAATGGAAAAACCAACCAAAACACCCATTTGTCATCATAACTCTAGCTAGGGTTGAAATATGTATCATGTTTTTAGATCATGTTGGAAAATTTCAAAGATTAAATCATAAATTGATGACCAAGAATGTGAAGCAAAATATACATGTAGAATAGAAAAATACCATATTGGGCTGGATTAGTATACAATTTAGTGAGGGCATTGTAAAAGTCGAATTGGATAATCAATGTGCCATCTGTTTTGTAGCTTTCTTGAAGCTTGGTGAGTGCTTGTTTGAGTTTTTTGTTGAACACCTTATTCACTTTGTTGTATTCATCCAAGCAACCAATGGTGTCGTATGGTCCAGTCCCCAAAAAGCCGGTCAAAATCGAAGAACTACAACCTTGAGGTGGTTGGTTTCCAACTATGATTGTTCTTGCTCCACTTGCATGAAGTTGCTGCACATTATTTTGATGTTATATGTTAGTTTTTCCCTCTCATGGGAACCCACCCATCCACCCACCACCCAAGTATTAAAACCAGAGCTCTTTTTGCTGAGAGCCTGGTAGAAAAAAATAGTAATATGGTTTTTAACAAAGTGCTTACAATAGTTTTGTTCCCAATTGCAAACCCAAACAATGTTTACAAAGGTTTCTCACTCTTGTTGTTATGTACATAACTAAATATACAGTTTATTGTTCATGACAACAACAACAACTTCAACCCATAATTCAAATAAATTCAATAAGTATTGCACAATACACTTGTCAAATACATACTCCAATACTCTATTTCAACCTGAATTTGCAATTAGATCAATTGATTTCTATTCCATTTGGGTTAGATGAAGTGGTTGTTGACAAGTTTCTTTTACCTCCACAGCAGAAACCACAACATTCAATGACTTGGGTAATATCTCATCTATAGTAGTTTTTGGTGAGGCTCCTTCCACATATGCGTTGGTGAAGTCATTTATTCCTATCTCTGGTATCAAATATGCCGCGGTTGGTAGGAAGCTCAATGGTGTAGATGGCTCTGAAAAAGTGTGGAGAGAATACATGAACAAATAGTATTCATTGTTAATTTCCTCCCCAAAAAATCCCAAACCAAAGGAGAAGTAAATTTTTAGGAGAAGACAAGTGGATTGTCTACCACCCAATCCAAAAACTAGTGACCTCCTGATCAGTGACATGTCCTCCAGATGCTCACACACGCACCAAAGTGGAGTTGGACAATGGACCTTACAGCAGTTGAGTTATTTTATACAGTTTGTGGTGATGAAAAAAATCACCATATTGTAAGTTAAGAGAGGTGCAAATTTAAAGAAGTATAAGTAATAAGAGTAGTGTTGTTTCTTTTACTTACGTGGGGAGCTTAAAAGTGCTTTCTTGTAGACAAAGAATTGATCAAGCTCAACTTGAAGGTGGATGGGAGTTACGGTACTGTTGGGTAGAACAACCGCTCCTGAATATGCAAAGTCGACTCCATGAGTGTAATCAGTTTTGAATCCTTTGTCTGACTCTAGTAAAATGGGTTCAAAAAATGGGAAACCAAAGGCTTGAGCTGCAACCAACCAACCAACAACAGTAATAAGTATTTTAGTTTGCACACTAAAGATCAGATTTTTTTCTTTTTTGACACATGTTCAAAAGTCGAGATAAGACACCAACCAGCCCATAATTATTATGTGAGTAATTAAACATATTGCAATTGGGTTGCAGTTATCTTTTAACTTTAAAGAAAAAAAAAACCATCAACTATTATGTATCAACTTGGCATGGGGAGGGGTTGGTTTGAAAATTAACAATGTACATTCTTTTCTAGCTAATAGAGGATCTTGTATATTTCATTCCACATTTTGTCGATAATTTGGGTGAATCCACTGCACTGGAAATGATCAGGCACATGGTGAACAAGGATTGGTTTGTTCAAACATGAATTATTTGAACCATGGCATTGAATTCATGAAATTTACCTATGAAGTCAACAATGAGTCGGCCATCAGAGTAGCGGTTGTGTCCTCGCTCATTAGTGAAAGTATAAGATTCACCGTATGGATAGTGGAGAGTGGTGGCAGCGAACCCAGGAGCTAAGAGTTGTATGTTGCCTGTGTCCGTAAGTGAATCCCCGAATATGAAAAACGCTTGTGGACATTTAAAAGAATTGGATAGCAATGATCGAGTAGCACTTGTAGGCAAGTCTAAAATGATCATATTATTCGAAGAGTTGGTGATATAAGACTCCTCATCACCATTTGTATCATTTATCATTTGCAAATGGGGACCTAACATAGTAGTACCAGCAACACTGAAACTTTTATGTCCAGTACTGCTAACATCGTGTTGGATGCTGACATTATCGTGATTGTGACTTGCTTGTGCAACAATTTTGCGAGCCAATTGTGCATGACTTGCTGAGAACAACAACAATGATACCTGCGACAACAACAATGTGGCAATGGCAATAGACATTGCCATTCTGCACTGGTAGATTATTATGAAGTGCAGTAGCATGGTTCGAAAGCATTTCAACCCGCTTCAAATTAGGCTAGATTAAAACAATCATGTTCCGGACTAATTCATGCTAGCCTCGCAACACAAAATCAAATCTAGAAATTAATTTCAAAATCATTTGTAGGAATTAGGCTCTCATACTAGAAAATTGGGTGCAAAGAAAATTGACGAAATTAGCAATACAAGCCAAAGAATACACAAGTAAAATAAGAATAGGTGGCAAAAGTCTAGAGGAGGTGAATTGGGTGAGTGATCAGTGTGGCACTCACATGTATGAATCTGTCAAGCTTTTGCTCCAACAGATGTGGATGTACAAGCTGAGAAGTGATCTGCTGATCAGATGCTCCAGGAAACAAAGCACTCCTCTACAATTTTGTGTGTGCTGCTGGCTTTCATGGGCTTGATGCTGCAAGTGCCTCTCCTATGATGTTGAAATCAACACCCATGCATTCCAAATGTTTTGTCCCTCTGTCTTGCAAACATTTGCAGCTGCACATGGCAAATGATAATAAAACTTATCAACCGGAAAATCACATCTGCAACCCAATAAACCCAACAAGTACAAACAACATGAAATTGTTCCTTATTTGCTGCTTACCTCTCTTTCTTGTTTTTCATTGACCATGATTATTGGTGGCAAAATTGTGAGAGACGAGACAAGTAAATTGCGTACAGCTGCTGCAAGAACACATATTTGTTCTTGCATGTGTGTTCTCAGTATCAAGTAGATCTACATCTGATTTTCCAGTTGTCAATGCTATGGAAACATCATTGACAGCTTGAAAAATCACAGGTAGATCTACTTGAATTTGAATTCTGAGAAGACACTAAATAAATAAAATTTGCTTGAGAATATAATTTGAGCACCCCAAGAAAAGCTAGCTGGAAATTCACAATATTTTCATACAGCCCACCATCTTCCGCAAAAAATCCACAAGACCTTGGCATTGAACAGAGAATATTAACCAAGTGGAAAATGGGAAATCGAAGGTGATCCTGAATATTGATGCAGATATCAATTGGGCATTTCCAAAATATGTGCTCAGCTGCAAAAAAAAACCTGCTCCACCAATAATAAATACAACTCGCATAATAATAACACCTTGTCTAACACTCCAACATGAGTTTCAACGTTACAACTTCCCTTCTCTTCAATAGAAGAAGAAGAAATGTCAAAAGAAAACTAACTTGAAATTTCTGAATTTGTGAAGAAAAAGAAGAAGCAAAAGCAGAGACAGAGAGAGGACTAAAAACATTTGTCTAGACTCCTGTTGATATATATACACCTCATAACGTAGAGAGAAGGCTGTGACTATGTGACAAGACTCTTGCTTTTTCTCTTCCTCGTCATCATAAAGGTGAGATCTTTGGGGCCAGGTGCCAACAAGCACCCTTCAGTGTAAGTCAACAATAGTTTTTTTTGTCCAAAGGTTCAAGAGTTGAGAGTTTTTTCCAGCACCCTTTTCTTTTAATATTTGTTAATTATTTTAAAAAAAATTTAAAAAAATATGTTGGGGGGCCAGGGGGGAAGGGATTTTGCATTCTGGCTTGAAAAGTGTAAATTTGCAAAAAAATTGGTAAAATTTTGGAAAACATGGCCAAACTTTAGAAGCCAACAAAAAGATTGAAAAAAGATTGAAAACCGTGGTTGGGTTATTTGTGATTGTTTTTTAAAATTACAATATTTTGCCCAATATTTTTGTCTTCACTCCTTCTTGAGTATACATAGACACCGAGTAGGGTGAGCGGCGTTTACAGGAAAATCTACAGCAAGCAACTGAAGACGGATTTAGCAATAAATGACGGCAGCACTAATGCACTAAATGACATCATTTAGTCCTAAAGCAAGCTAGACTATAATAAGATTTGTCGTGCTTGAGGACTTTGTTCTCTGCAGTACAGAATTGCAGTTGCTTTGTGCTTCATGCCCAGATTTGATGACTGACTCCATTGCTTCTTTGCTTTAGGAATTGTAGGTAGTTCTCTGCAGTTGAATTCTTTTTCTGGACACCCATGTGAAGAAATTTCAACTCGGAGGACCTTCAGATTTCTTCAGGCAGCAGCATGATTTTTGTTTTTCAGGGGGTTTGGGTGTATTTGTGACGTATCTAAGTGTTTGATTCATATTAATTAGATTGTGTGTGTGTGTGTGTGTGGGTGGGCTCACACTTTTTCTGTTTTTTCTTTTTTGAAAGGATCCATATTGATTGGCCCATCAGCAATTTTTTGGGAACATTGTTGGGCGTGCCCCTAATAGAAGCAGCACCTCTTTGGAACCCAGTTGCAAAATAGAAAACAAATGCGCTCCCCTACAATTTTACCTTTTCAGTTTATATACATGGGAATTGAACTTTGGGCAAACCATATGGGATCATAAAACCCAGGTGCCATTGGGAACATCTTCAGGAATGCATTTGGGAACAGTTTGGGAACTTAATGGGAACATGCTAGGAACACATTGGGTATGAGGGAAAATGAAAAAAAAAACAAAACCATCTCTTCCCAAAATTGTTTGTCACTATTTTTGTCCTATGCTAAAGGCAGGGGCAGAATTTTGGGGACAAAGTGTGTGTGTGTGTGTGTGTGTGTGTGTGATGCACATACTATATATCAAATATGCCAAAGGCATTTTGAAGTGGGAAATAATGCAGCAAATCTAATCTGACCGCATGGGAGCCTGCTTTAAGGCAGTTTAGGAAAGCAATCCTCGAGCAACACCTTGGGCAGGTATCAACCCATGTTGAACGGTTCTTAGGATCGGGGACTGACACCCTTTGGTCATCAATGCAAGTTTATATAGACCCACTTACCCATCTGTTCTCAAAAAATTGAATTTACCCATCGGTTCTCAAAAATTAAGAACAGGTTTGGCATATGTAACTGTGATTCTCCACAAAAAAATGAAAAAGAACAACTCAGAACCATCAGGGTTTTTTTTTGGTCAGTTCTTTCATGAAAATCGCCAGTTCTTTAAGGATCTTGAAATAACTGGAACTAAGGGTTCTTTCATTTTGGAATATTTAACGAATTGGAATTAGTTTTTCTTTAAAAATTTCAAAGAACCGCCCAACACGAATATCAACTTTTGAATGCTATCTCAGGTCCTTAGTTCCTACAAAGCAGGTACTTGGATGAGAGGCTACTTGATGGTATGGAATACTTTTTGCTCATCTCATGGTGTCAAGTTTACTTATCTAAGTTTTTAGAACTTCATGGTAGTAATTTTCATGGTTACAATTTTCATGGTATGTTTTCTCAAGGTTATATGCATAAGTTTTGAATTTTTTATGGTTACATGGATCACTTTTCTAGATCATATGTGTCATTTTTCATGGTTACAAGCTTAGTTTTTCATAGTGACATGATACTGCAAATTTTTTAATGCACAAGTGAAAGGAGGGTATAGTACAATTTGCACAAGCATAATTTCATGGTTACTTAATTCATGGTGTTCAACTTATTGATGTAAGTTTTTAAATTTTTCATTGTAGGAATTTTCATGGTTACAATTTTCATAGTATGGGCTTTTGAAGTCACATGATCAAGTTTTTTATTTTTAGTGGTTATGAGCTCTTTTTTCATATTTATAGGTTTGCATTTCATGGTTACATATGAAAATGTTAAAGGTGACATGTTACCATGAAATTTGCAACCCGTGAGTCAAGCAAGGGAATAATACCATTTGTACAAGCCTAATTCATGATTATTCAATTCATAGTGTCAAATTTGTTGATCTGAAATATTAGAGTTTCATGGAAGGATTTTTCATGGTCACAATTTTCATGGTAAAATTTTAGAGGTCACATGTATAAGTTTTTTATTTTAATTGTAACATATTCTTTTCTTCATGGCTGTAAGTTCCTTTTCATATGGGAGGAGGTGCAACTTTTCAAGGTGACAGTTACCATGAAATTTGCAACTCACAAGGCAAATCACATAACAATACCATTTGCACAAGCCTAGTCTCATGGTTCAATGTTTACAATCCATAATATCATATAGTTGTCCAAGTAATTTTGCATTACCTTTAAAAAGTTATTTTTGTGGGCAATCCCTTTGGGCACCCTATAGCCATCCTTCTAAATTTGGCATAATACCATAGAATAAATTATTTTCTTAAACCAAAAGGTTTTTACTTGAATTGGAAAAAACACCCCCATCCTTTGTGTTTCTTTTAGGCTTTTAGTGACATGTGTTTGGAAAGAAAAAGATTTAAGGTTTCAAATTAAATGTGGAAGATGTGAATGTGTGGTAATCATAAGTATTCCACTTCAAATAATGGGTTTTGTATTTGTCTTTTAAGAATGTATAGTTATATGATATAGTTGTTTGAACTTGGCTACTAATTATTTGCATACAATACATCAAATGAATGTATTCCAAAAGGCCTTAGCAAGAAGTGTATATTATATTCATGTCAACATAGATGAATGGAACCTTATAATAAGCACATAAATTCTTGACATTTTATAATAGTGATTGCACTTTGATGACCCCCAAAAATTTTCTTGAACTTGAATCAATAGTTTTAGTATTGCCACCTTGTGGATGTTGCCTCCATCCAAACACATCTCCAAGTAAGCTTGGAGCCCGTATTGACCTTGCATTGCCAATAGACACTCAAGGCTGAATGCTAAATGAAGCTCAAAATTTTATCCAAGTCTCCAAAAGCCGATTTTCCAATTTTTTAAGTTTTATCTCGTATGGCAATCACTTCCTGTAACCAAAGTCATAGACAATGATTACATCATTAGTTTACAACTTTACAACCACATTGTTTAGACAATCATCAACATTGTTTTCAATTCATTATTCTAAAGATCCAATGTACCCATGGGCAATGACAAGGTTATAATAAGTGTTAAATTTCACTGTTTTATGGGAAAAATAAAATTGAGTACTAATTCCATTTCTTTCTCATGAATTTTTATTTATTTTTACATATTTTACATGTTTCATATTTTACATTCCACATAAATTCAACTCATGGATGTTGCAAAGCGTAAGGCCTTGAATGTATACATGAATGATATTGTGAAATTGGTCAATAGTTTCATCTTCACATACTTGATTTCAAATACCTACATCCTCAACCTCTAATGCCATAATTCAACGAAACTCAATTGTTGCATTATCCAAAGGAGCCAATTTTTCTTTACATATATATTATCATGGCCTAGGATATTTTGGGGATACTTTGGGCAATATCATGGCCTAGGATATTTTGGGGATACTTTTGGCAATATCATGGCCTAGTATATTTTGGGGATACTTTTGGCAATATCATGGCCTAGGATATTTTGGGATACTTTAGGCAATATCATGGCCTAGGATATTTTGGGGATACTTTTGGCAATATCATGGCCTAGGATATTTTTGGATACTTTAGGCAATATCATGGCCTAGGATATTTTGGGGATACTTTTGGCAATATCATGGCCTAGGATATTTTTGGATACTTTAGGCAATATCATGGCCTAGGATATTTTGGGACTAGTATGGTTCAGGGTTATAAAAGGAGATAGTCTGGGGAACAATTCTTCAGTAGATCAACACCAGTTGATGGATCAATAAAACTTGTCTTGTCTTGTAATTCTCCACTTGTTTGTAGCCGGTCCATAACAATTTGATCTGCTGAAGAGTTGTTCCCAGACTATCTCCTTTTATAACCCTGAACCATACCAGTCCCAAAATATCCCAGGCCATGATATTGCCAAAAGTATCCCAAAATATCCTAGGCCATGATATTGCCTAAAGTATCCC
>Ga0209208_10001871_pt1 | contig 30076 bp, 20 predicted proteins | sample S1TSphfallax_3_FD_187694 | JGI IMG/M metagenome (GOLD analysis project Ga0209208, IMG submission 187694) | Host-associated microbial communities from peat moss isolated from Minnesota, USA - S1T2_Fd - Sphagnum fallax MG (SPAdes) (version 2) | ecosystem: Host-associated > Plants > Peat moss >...
CTTTATAGTAGAAGCAGTAAAGATTTCTCGTTGGGTGGAAATGTTCATTTTTGGGGGCAGAATTTCTCTAATATCTCGTTGACTCACATTCCCCATAACTGGCCCATTTTGTTTATCCCATGTGCCTAATTGGGAATTTCCAAAATGTCCACGGTGCTCGATCGGTGATGGAACAGCTTTCGCCTATAAAGCCAGTTGTTTCCTTCCGCTTCAAACCCTTAAGTGAGGCTGACTAGATTCAGAAACTCTCGAGAAGTTCAAACCAGTAGGGTGCAGAGTTGAGCCCCCGTCTTCGACGTAGCAGCAGATTGTGAAGCTTCAGTTCAATCCATACTTATCACAACTAGATTGGTTGTTGTCCTAGTTCCGACTTTCTCCAAGGAGCAACGTCCCTGTCGCCTCGTCCAATGTAGGTAAGTGTCTTGGGTGTAGCCTCTGGAGTTACATGTCAGCTTACTCTTGAGTATTACTAGCTTCTTGTACTGTTTTCCTGTGCCAAAGAAACTTTTGCTTCGAGGTGCCGTTGTTGAAGACCACGCATGTTTTCACAGTCTCTTTGCTTGAATTTTGAAGTGTCTACAACCTTTGTCACATGGGTAGCTAATTTGCATGATGGTCACAGGATGCCGATATCGTGCTTTTCATTCACTATTCCATTTCGAATTATTGCTGGTCTGTGATTGCTTTACAGTGGAGCGTACACTTTGTGAATAGCTGCGGGTGAAAATTTTCTCTCCTTCTGCGTAGTCTTTCTCAAATTTTTGTTGTGCGAAAGTGGTTACACATGGGACTCACTGACCTTGCAAAAATGGCGAGTGATTATCTGCAGAGCTTGTTACATCATTGAACACTTTTTTTTTGTGTAGGACGTGCAACAAGCATCTTTCAGCTTGAGAGGTGTCTCGTGTTATCTGGAGAACGATGGCGCAAAACACTTCTGAGGACAAAGAAATCTCGGACTCAGATTCTCGTGAAACTAAGAAGTCTTCTGAATCTGTTGAATTGATTGGCGCCAGTAATCATCGTTTGGAATCACATCTCCACGATGAATTCAAAAAGCGTGAACCGTACCTTCCGAAGACTCTAGAATCTGGATCTGACGACGATTACTTCGAATTTTTGAGCACACGTGGTCGGGTATACGAGAAGGCGTTGGAAATGGCTCGTCCAATTAACGACACAAGGAGCGAGGCCGAAAGGAAAGAGGACGAAAGGATAGAGGAATTTTTTGTGCACAAGGTTGAGGTGGACTTCAAGACATATCCAAAAGCACTGCCTCCTTGCAGAAGGATCGAGTGCTGGGCTGCGGGACAGGGACTTGTGAACATCGTGGTGGCCCTGATACGGCAGAGAGGAGCGAAATCACTGAACAAGGGAGTTCAACCGACATCAATGAGCATGGGACTTCTAGCTCTGGCAATTGCTGCTGAGAACAATGATCTCACAATGGTTAAAGCCCTGAAGAATATCGTAGGCGCTGACGGGCACTTCAAAATACTCGATCTCGACATATCTAGCAAACCAGATTTGTCCTCTTCTGATAAGAAGAAGTGCAGGTTCTACAATGATCGGACGGAACCTCTATACACATTGTTCCCTGATCATGCTTTCTGGTTATGTCCGACTGAGGCAGCTGCTAGACTGGGGCGCGTTGCCATGGTTGAGGAACTTATTGCTTTGAGTGAGGAGATAAAGAAGAAGGAGCTCAGGGAGGAGATAAAGAAGAAGCAGCTCAGTGAGGAGCTCAGTGAGGCGACGATGAAAAAGCTCAGTGAGGCGATGAAGGAGAAGAGCCGACGAGCATTGTATTGGGCTGTGAAAATGGGGCATCATAAAGTAGTCGCAAGTCTTATCGACATGGATTACATTGTCGATTTGAATGAGAAATTCAGTGTGTATGGACTGTTGGAAAAGGCAGACGTCGACTCCTATGGTATGTATCAGAGTCCACTAGCATTAGCTGTACTCAGTGAACACGTGGAAGTTGTCAAGGTCTTGTGTGACACCAAAAAAGGAGGCTTACAAGCTAATGTTCGAAGTGGTGAAGGAAAGATTAAGAACCCTCTTCAGATGGCATTCGAGGTACAACGTCGCAAGGCTACGAGTGGTTCTAATGATGGAGAACATCAACCATTCAATCCGAAGCCCGGGGATAAGATCGTGAGGATCATAATGGAAAGAGATGAGGTCCAGAAAGAAGTGAAAAAACTGACCGAGGAGAGGAAGGTTCATGTGGATGCAATAAACGCTATTCTTGTTGGGACCGCGCTGATTGCAACTGCGACTTTTGCCGGATGGCTCAGCCCGCCTTTAGGATACTCGCCTGGCACGGATGGCCTGGCATTTGCTTCTGTTCAAGGTCATCCTATTTGGAAAAATTCTGGGTTTTCAACTCGCTGTCTTTCTTCTTTTCTATTGCAACCTTCATGGTGGGAGCGAATGCTGCACATCCCCCAAGTGAAAACGATTACATTGGAGAAGTGGTGGAGTCTTTACGGTCGACACTTCGACTAGCTTATTGCCTTCTGACTGTTGCAGTTGCATTTGTCGTTTGTGCATTCGCTACTGCTGGGTTTGCAGTGTTACCACCCATTCCCAAGTATACAGTTAATATGGCGATCACGGTTGGCATCGGTGTGGCTGTTGTCGTCTTATCGTGGATGTCACTGTGGAAAAAAGAGTTCAAACAGCTTGCCAAACAGTTCAAAGGCAAAATGAAGTTTGGTCCCTGGCGTGACGACTCAGCTGACTACCCCAGGCTAGAACCAAAGCTGGCTTGAGTTCAAACGCAACCAGCCGGTGAGCAGGTGAAAGCCCTGCATGTCCTCCGGCACTGGGCCTGACTTTTAGGGGCGGGGGGGGTGGATACTACCAACGACTTCTCGACGGGTCTGCCGTTGTTATTCCACAACTCCAAGACAAAACAAGCAGCTCAGATCGCGTAATGGCTTTGCATTTAGTTATATGTTGATGCAAAATCATCATAGACAATGAAATCGAGTTACATGGTTAGGTAATTTCAATACAAAATGAATAGTTTTGTGGTCTGTCCAAAAGGCCTTAGTTGTTTTTATATGCATTGTTCACATGGACTGGTTGACCAAATATGATCTAGTTGCTAACCGTATATTGTGGTACTTTGTTGAAGTTGAAGTTTTATTCACATTCATAAATTAGAATAAATGTGTTGCTTTTGAAGTTTGTTTTTGGAGGACATCAACATTGAAATCACCTAAAAAATTGTGGGGCATATGGAGGAAGAATTTGATATAAATTTTTAAAGGGTGTAAAAAAATGTCGTTAATGATAAAGATGGGGGGCTTATAAACTGCAATGATGTGAAGTGTTTGACAAATGTTTTTATTGAAAGTGGTAACTATAAATCCTATTCCAGAATTTGTAATGGATTCACTTGAATTATGTATAATAGTTCTATCATGTAATAACATAGTTCCTTGGCTTACATAACTTTCAAGTGATGTAATATTTTGGATGGTTTGCGTATGGATGTGAAGTATAATGTTGCATTGTGACCCTTGTTTCATTTAAACATAAAATGTGAGATGTTTGCAAATTGTGATATGTTTCAATATTTTTGAAATGAAGTGATAATGATCTTGTGTTTAAAGATTGAATTATGGTGTGTGTTTTTCTAAAAGGTTGTAAAGATTAATTACACAAGTGCCATTGATCTATTGTTATGAGATGTTGCATTTTGTTTGAAACACATTTATCAACTTTAAAATTAGCATCAATTAATGGTGTGAATAAAAATAATTTTTCTTTCTTTCTCACACAAGATAATATTGTATAAGCAAGGCCATGAAGATGAACTCCATGGGGATCAAATGCCAAATAGTCAAGAATCAAACCTTGAGAACGATGAATTGTATGAGTTGCAACTAGTTGTATTGGGTAATGAATATGTGTGATTACATGGTTTGGATTAACACCCACTTGTATCTCTTTAGAAATTGGTTGTATTGGTGTCCAATGTTTTGGAATGTTGGTTGTGTACAAATGTTGATTTCCTATCCTAGTTGTAAAACTTGCTTTTGGATTATTAAAAGTAGTCCATATAAGGGATTCATTATCATGTAATTTGGAGACATTGAAAAACCCCATCGGCCCCATTGAATAAGCCAACATGAATGGCATAATTACTAGCACATAATTCTACTAGCATACCAATTTTGAATTCGATCTTTGAATGCAAACTAACTATTTACAATGGGTCATTTTTTAATTTGAAATGTTTGAGGCATGTGTCATGGTGTTGGTCATTAGCATCAAAAACATATTCTTGTCCTTTTGTATTTTCAAAAAAAAAAATTGTTGTGTTCGCTTGTTGATTTATTTGTATAGTACATATAAGGGAAATCCAATTTATTTGGAGGTTGGCATAAGAATATGTTATCAAGATAAAAACATGGTTAGGTGGTTCACATTTGGCATTTTGAAAAGTTCACATCTTACACTAACTATAGTTTTTGCATTTAAAATAATATCAAACTATAAATCCTATAATTATCCCCTATGGTTTTGGTCACAAATACTAATAAAAACACCCTATAAATATCCCTAAACATGTGATTGGTCAAGAAATTTAGAGAAAAGTTTAAAGATTTCAATGTGAAATGGAATATCAATTGTAAAAAATGAAAACAATCACAACAAGTTAAATTTTTAAATATGAAAAAAAATTATATTGGAAAAATTTCAATGCATCTTACAACTAATTTATTCATTTTATGTTGGTCTATTTTTTAATTTAAATTTTGATATTGCTATGACATATTTCTTGAGTCCACATTTTTCATTTTCTATGTGTGACAAACATAGTGTCATCATTTCAAAAGTTCACAACAAGTCCATTCTTTTCTTAAAACTCATCCATAATTTTTAATAAGATTCTCATTAAAGGACATTGTGACATGGGTAGTGAAAAAATTGAAAATTTTAATGTTTGATATGATTCTACATTTAAAGTTCATCTATAATTAAGAAACATTACAATTGTGACAATCCAAATAGTCCACCTAATTGTGCTTTCACCCATTAAGGAATGTAATGTTTGTAGGATTATGGATTGCAATTCAAAATCTATTAAGGATTTTAGTAAATTGGTCATGTCACTTTGATGGATGACTTGGAGGAGTTCAAAACAACAAATACAACCAAAAGTTAATCCCTAGGGCATCAATGTTATCAAACTTTCTTTGGAACACCTATTTATCATGAACTAGTGGTGTTGATACAAATCACCTATTACTATGACATCCATATTCCCAAAAATGATTATGTGCATGCTTAATGGATTGAAGACAAAGATTGGTAAAAGAAATATCTTACTACCTATAAGGGAAACTTCATCCAACCTTTACTTGGAAAAATTTGAACATTGTGTAATTTCTTGCTTTGATGCGTTCAATACAAACTGTTGAAGAACAACCCCCAAAAAAAAAAAGTTGTAAGTAAAAGAAAATTGGGAAAAAAGAAAAAAAAACAAATTATTTGTACCCAAGTTCTTAGAGTAAACAATGGAAAGAGCCTTGTGGAGTTTAGGTATGCCTTTACAACCACCTCTTCTTTTGTGCCAAGAACAAAAAGAATATCCTTATTCATGATTGTCAAGTCCATGAACATCAGCCTGGATGCCACATATCATTACATGGCACTCATTCCTCTATTAAACTATGCAAAGAGGAGACTTGTGTTGTGTAGATCACAAAATTAATTAATTAATTATTTGACAGACATGTTTCGAACCTACCAAGGTACTACAATATATTGTTACTAGTGGAGATGTTCTAATATGTGTATAAATGTCAAGGTATACATGAAATCTAGTTTAGGCACTTTGTTCAAGATCTTTGTACTCTCAGCCATTGTCACAAAGTCCTGCTTCATAGATGAGGCATCAAATGGTGCAAGAAGATGATTTCCAACTTTGAAGTTTAAGGGAATTTTTTTGTGAAAGTTTTGTGATGATACATCCATCTTATAGAAGAATCCCAAACAAGGGTAACCAAGCTAACAAGAGACTTGTACAAACCAAATGGGTACAAGTAAAGGAGGTGATAGTGTAATATTATTATTATCATTATTATGGTTGGGTATTTGGGGAATTTATTACCATTATAGTAATCTTGAAGGTTGGTGATTGCAATTTCCAAGCCATCAACTGCATTGGATGTGTGGTTTTTGCACCCATGATTCCACCTCCATACAAACCCATATTGTTTTCAACAAAAGACCATTTTTAAAAACACAAACAACACCAAAGATCCCACCTTTGTGTCTTCTTCATTATATCTAATAGTGCATTTTTTATGACGAAAAATGATAACCTTCAAACTCAAGATTAGCTTTTTTTTCATTTTTGTATCTCTTACAAATAAAATAGGTACAGAAACAAACAAATAACTAAATCAATAATTGGTTTCCTCAGTAGTCTACAAGACTATCTCTTCCTTCTTGTGTCTCTTTGTTTAAATTTATTTTTGTTGTTGCATTCATGAAGTTTCTCTATGTAATAGCTATTACAGCTGAAACACAATCAACATCATAAAACAAAGAAGAGATCTGCATTAGATCTTCTAATCTTACATGATAAAACGATAAATCATCACTGGTAATGCATAGCTACACGAAGCCCAAGTTTAATAAATGAAATTATTATAACTTTGTTATTATAATAATATTATGATTGATTTTAACTTTGATTTATGGATCTATTAAAACCTCGTGCCATGCACTTCAAAAGGAACCAAACAAAGTATAATCACTAATTTCAAAACATTCAAGGGCCAGGAAATGAAATGGGATTTAGGCTGGCTTTATAGTAGAAGTTAGGACCCAAAAGACTTGTTGCCAACTTTTTGCATTTTTAGCTTGTTTTTTGGCCCCAAGTTATTAATACGTGCTAAACATTGATGTCCAGACATTAATAAATGCTCAAACATTGACCCCAAGGGTTGTAGATTGATTTCCCAATTTGATGGGATCCTTTTTCCAACCTTGGGCCAATACAAGGCCATACAGTTCAACATTTATTATTGGGAGTTCAACAAAATTGTTGGGAGTTTAGGATGAAATGAAAGTCATTCATGAAACACCATCTAAAATCCTATTCCATTAATAAAGCTTCATCCAAATTTCATTCATGAGATTATCAACTTTTAATCATTATTCGGAATACAAGAACATTGGATTTAGGTGGACTTTAATCCAATCACATAGCAAAATTTTTGGCTAGCAAAATCCCTATTACTTACAACATGTTACCTTGTCACACATTGACTAACTAGTTTAACCCTGAGCCCAAAACTACCATAACATTTATACATATACAAATCGGCAATAAACAACCACAAAAACTTTAAACATATACAAGAATTTTATAAGATAAAGCTAATAACCTTGTCATTAATTTTCATAAATGAACTTTCATGAATGAAATAAAGATTTGAAAATAGAGATATCCATAAAGTCATCCCTAGTTCATTTCCAGTTTGGACTTTAGTTTTCATTTTTGTCCTTAGTTTTGGTTTGTCTATAAAGTCGTTCAAAATGGGGACCAAACTTGGAAATTAGGGATCAATTTTCAAAAAGTGGGGACCAAATGAATTTTTGGAAGGAATATGGGTTGCCTAAAATAAAATTTCCTATTTTTTATGTTTTAGGGGTTTAATAGGGTTTATGTGGGGTCAAAATCTTTCTTTGGTTTTTCTTCTTGCTCTTCTCATTTTTAGGGTTTCCATTTTTTCAAGTTCTTTTCTTTCTCATTTGAGTTTTTTTCTTGCAATTTTTTTTTCTTGTTTCTTTTGTTCTTTCTTTTTAAACAATGGTTTTTTTTGTAAGCTCTAGTTCTCCTTCAAACTCAAGTTTTTTTTCAAGTGATGATGAGGTCTTGTATGACATGGATCAAGAGGCTACAATGTTTTTTCATGCAAGGTTTATTGTTTGTATTTATGGAGACTTGTTCATTGCAATAGAGATGGAGGATAGGGGTGGGCATTTTGTGGACCCAACTAATGGTGTTCAAGATGTGCTAATCACACTATAATCCACCCCAACATTATTCAAAAACCTAACTAACTTCATTGTCGTAGACTTTGAGGACTTGCATTCATTATGGCTCTTACAATCATATCCCACGCATAGTCTATAAGTGAAACCCCTACTGTTTCTAGGAGACCATCAAAGCTAAGCCTTGAGCAATGATTTCTAAACTTTGTTTTCTTTTTCAAAGATGACAATGTCACCACATATGACTTTTTCATGTGGAATTGGGCCAAAAGTTCGATGTGTGATGATGTTTTTTTCATTTCATCTTGCATTAACTCTACACTTGTGATGAGATCTATTGGCCTATAGTCTAGGAAAGAGCTACACTAAGGTCCTATTTGCAAGAGTTTCCAGGATGCATCGGGTTCATTGATGGGACCCTAGTTGAAATCTAGAAACCTTAGTAAGATCTAGGTCATTGGACTTGGTTCAATGGTTGTAAAAAACTTTATGTTATGTATAACATAATTATTTTTGGTCACAAAGGCTTGTTTATCTGCATAGATTTTGGCTATCCAAGATCTTACCATGATGTGAGCATTTTTCAACACTCTAACATCTATCAAGAATGGTGGGAATATTTCATTCATGGTGATGAAACATTCTTACTTGGGGATCTCAAGTATATGGGAGAAGAAATGTTCATAATGTGGAGAATTGGGAGATGAAAGATAGCTCCCAATGCAAACATGGATGCAATGCATGCATAGAACAAAATGCATGCTAATTATAAGGTGCAGGTGGAATGGGGTATTGGAAGGCTGGAAAGAAAATGGAGAAGGCTCATGAAGAGGTTTGATAACACAAAACCAAGATATTCACATTTCTTCAAATCTAGAACCCTACTCACTAACTTCTTGCATAGGAGGGTGATGGACCTCACATATGAGGTTAACACTGACCATCTTCCTAATCTCAAAGACCACAAATGGGATGGGGACTTTTAACTACATGTGTAGGCAAGTTCTAACATGTGCTTTAAATTCCTCTTTTGAAATTACTCTTCGCTCTTGGGTTGCTTTCAAGTTTGAGAACTTTCACCAAATGCTTTCAAATTTTGTATGAGCTCTAATATACTTCAAAAGAAGTGGGCCATGTGTCCAGTCATTCAAAAATATTTTTACATGCTTATATTGAAACCTTTTTACATGACTGGTTAAAATGGTTTCAAACATGTTTAATGATTAAAATAATTCATAATTTATCATCATGGCTAAAAGAAAAATTGTACATTTGATTATAATGTAGAGCATGATGTAAAAATAATAATAATTTAGTATGTTTTGGGTCATATTTGGCTTCAAATTTAATGTCTAACCATTATCCAACTTGAAAAGTTATTTTTAAAATGCATTATAATCTAATACAAAACATTTACATGTGTAATTTAATCCTTGAAAAGGACTTAAACCTTGATGCAAATGGCCCCTTTTATTGTGACTAAACCCACTTGGTCTCCCATCAATAAATTCTTGTCTTCACTTGAACACATTTTTTGTGGCATGACCCTTCATTGCCTTGAATTGTGCTAAAACCTCATTAGATTGTAGAATTGCTTCTTCAATCCCCTCTTTATTAGAATTTCCAATCTTAAGACTTAAGATCTTTTAAGGCATCTTGCAACTAGTCTTACAAGGTGTCCTCATGAAATGGTGAATTTAGGTAGGCAATCACATAGTCATTATAAAGTGCCTTCTAAACAATTGTTGAAATCAATTGTGTGATTTGTTTTTTCACATTGGAATAAGTTGCAAAATGGATGTTGTAACTAGTGGCCATAGTATTCAAGTGCAAAGATTCCACAATGGCTTTATGCATTTTTTCCTTTTTGGGTCCTTTCCCCTTCAACTTCCAAGCAGCTTGGCTCTGGAAAAGTTCTAGGTTTTTTGAGTCATATTAAACTCCTCACTGAAGGCTGCCATATTTGTTAGAACTACAACATATTAACAAACACACTCCAATTTTCAAACCTCCTACTCATTGTGTTGCAAACCAACAAAAGCATTTCCATGACTTGTAAACCTTAATAGAAGTTCAATGGCCACATATGAGCCATAATGAGCACCCATAGTCTTACTAAGTGTAATTCCAACACCCATAGACCCAAGTAGAAGCTTAATGACCCAATGTAGATTATACAAAAAATACCTTAGGTATATTAGTAGTTCAAATGCAACAACAAATGATTAGAATTGAAGTTCCTATGAGTTGCATACCTCACCCTAGCTCAACAAGGACCTTAATAATTGAAACAAGTCTTCACGTGTATGTAAATGAAAAACCCTAAGCTGCAGAACTAATTCTAACTCAATTAGGGTTTTAGTAGTTCAACCTAGTGATCATTGGTTAGTTCTGTGGACACACAGAGCTATAGACCTATAAATGGTTCAATTGACAACCTCAGAACCTCAAAATGCATACACCCAATTGAAATGAAAGATACCTTAAGAAAATTCTTCAATTTGGGAGCTCAATTATGGTTACAATAGCTTAAGCAAGTGGTCATATGACCATTTGTGTGCCCCCACATAGTTGTAGACCTATAAATGGTTCAACTAACAATCTTAGAACTCTAAAATGCATGCACCCAATTCAAATGATGGATATCTTACAAAAATTCTATGAAAATTTGGGAGCTCAATTAAGGTTTCAATAGCTCAAGCAAATGGTGATATTACCATTTGTGTGCCCCCATAGAGCTACAAACCTATAAATGGTTCAATTGACAACCTTAGAACCTCAAAATGCATGCACCCAATTCAAATGATCCCCTACAAAAATTCTTCAATTTGGGAGTTCAATTAAGGTTTCAATAGCTCAAGTAAATGGTCATATTACTATTTGTGTGCCCCCATAGAGTTGTAGACCTTTAAGTGGCTCAATTAACAACCTCAGAACTTCAAAATGCATGCACCCAATTCAAATGATGGATACCTTAAAAAACTTCTTCAATTTGGGAATATAATTAAGGTTTTAGTAGCTCAAGCAAATGGTCATATTACCATTTGTGTGGACCCATATAATTGCAAACTTATAGTTGGCTCTATTTCATGGTTAGTTGTTTTCTTTGGAAGCACAATTAAAAAAACAAAAATACCCCTAGTGTGGACCTAAGAATTGTAGACTAGAATGTTTACACAAATAGGTAGTTAGAAGCTCAAAATTTTGATGGTATAATCCATTCATACATAGCCTATGAACTCACAAGTCCTTTTACAACATTGTCCATGAACTTACATTTACAAAAATCAAGAGTTGTATTGTTTTTTGGGTTCTTTCAAATTTTGCATATGCAAGCAATACTCGAGGCAATTGACTTCAAATTATAATTGCTCTTTAAAAGAACGCCTTTTAAAACACAACCATTTAACCATTTGATTGTAAGACAGGTTTTTGCTTTTGACAACCTCAAGAGTTTGCCATTCCAAGCTTTAAGCTATGGATGCATGCCATGCCTTATTTACACGATGTAGTTGCCATAACATAGATGGGTTTTTATGCAAATGCATGTTAAAATTTGCCCATTGACTATTTTGTTAAGGAGAGGTGGTAGTAGGCTTGACTTGATAGAATTCTAGAGTTCCACATTAGGGCTCTTACAAGGTCTAGGTAATGGTTTCTACTTGAGTGATTGGAAAAACCTATAATGAAAAAGTTCTGGCACTAAATCATAGAACTTGGTGCAAAACACAAAAATAAACCATAATGCCAGAATAAACATTCCCCAAAGAAACAGATCATGAGTGGAACACTTGTAAATTTTCTTCACATTTTCTTCATGGGCATGAAACATGAGCTCTCAAACAAACTTGATTAGAGTTGCTAACCTCACTTACAAATATTTGGAAATGTGAAACTCTGGGTTGTGCAAAAATTGTCAAAAGTGTCCCTCCCTTTTGCTTCACATGCATTCAAGCTCCAATTGACCTCCACAACTTTCCTTCAAAATGCAAAACACTTGGGCTTTTGGCACTCGACCACCTTGCTTGTTGTTATCCTTATTCTTGTACTCTAATGCAAACACTCAAATGTAAGCAAACAAGCTCTGATTATTGAGAGTGCATACATGCAAGTTTAGACTACTAAGAACGAGAAGATCCAAATCTCACATGAGTGAAGTTTTCAGGCATAAAAAATTATGTCGACGGGCACAAATTAGGGTCCAAACTCATTTGACCCTAAGTTTTGGTCCAAATCCAAGTTTGGCACCTTGTTCAACCCCTTTGTATTTTTCATGCCCAATTTCAAGTTTTGTCCCCGATTTCAACTAAAATGGGGGTTCTTGTGCCCTCTTTCAACGACTTTATGAATAACTCTAATATTTCATGGACAATTTTTGTGTCATATTAAAATGGAACATGAAATTGAATCAATGAAAGTGCAACAATTTCATCAATTAAATTCATGATGATATTTTATGGGTGTTAACTCATGGAATCTAAATGAACTTTCATGGATGAAAAAAGTAAATGAACTATTTGTGGATGAAACAAACTCTAGGTGATTTTCCATGTATGAAATTCATTTCATGGTGTAACAGCATGAAGTTTCATGTGATTAGGATAAATTTGATCTAGTTGGGTCTGACTTCAAAATCCGTCCCAATTTCATTGCATCTGGACATAACTTATACATGGAATTCATCTTGTGAATAGGGTTCAATTCAAGTCCATCAAAATTAAGTTCATCCACGACATAGTTTGCTGGGGGTCATATTATCTCCACATCACTTCTTATGGTTAGTCAATATCACCGATCATTTGGATGATGAGTCATCCTTGAACTGACATTGTTTTCAATGGGCTTAAAGATACACAAAACACAAATTTCAAGGTCAAAACCTTTCAAATTGCACTAAAAAAGGGCTATCAAATCCAACCTCAGAAAAAGGAGAGAATAAAAAAGACAGAGTTTGAGCCCTTTCCTGGAATTTTGTAGTGTCTGAAAACTGGGAAATCTTCAATACTGGGATAGACTTGGGCATAAAAGGAATACATTTTAAGGACTAGGCTGTTTGTAACATCTGGGCTATTCAACAGATATAATGTACCCTCCAAATACATTTAGGAAATTTCTCTAGTCACTTTACATTCCATGCTATTTACAATTGAAGAGATCTTGAAATATCTTTCATCTATGTGATTCAATGGAGTCTACTAAAAACAATATTTTAAGGGTTATTGTAACTCCAAATGATCCAAGCAATTCTTTGGCATGCTTGAAAAATAGTTCCAAAGCTGTTTTTTTTCTATAAAGAGATTTGCAAATATTTCATACTCCAAATCATCATCATGCATGGTCAATAAAGTATTTTTTAGTGTCATCAATTGACACATGCTTATTTTTTTCTTTGTTAGGCATGTTACACTCTCTTGCTCTACATTTGATTTGAGGAAGTCACATCACTCCCCCCCCTTGCTACGTCACTTCATGCCCTTTATAAGCCCTTGAATTGGGGTGCAAAGGAAAGGAGAAGCCCATGACTCCAGGTTAGAAGCACAACTTGATGTACTTGAAAAAACCCTGGTATTGAGCCTCTCAATGTAATATTAAGTTAATTTCATATATTAATTTATTATGTCCCCTTGTATGAACGGCACAGATGTCAGTGTACATTCTAAATTTTAATATTTTAACCTCTCAACCAAGACAATATCCACGTTACCCTGTTTTGTAAACTGTGAACAAGTGTTTTATAATCATGACTCATAACATACCCACAGTGAAGCGATAAGGACACATTCCACTTGGGAAATAAGACGACATGGGCATGGGAGACCTTGACTATGATTTCCGAATAGAAAATGAGAAGCACCAATTTCTACACATTTTACAGAGCAAATGATTCGTCGGTTTTCGGGCCGCGTTGTTGGCCACCCTCTACACACGTCCTCTGTCCAAAGTACGCTCAAATGCAGGCCCACACGCGGACTGTTGGCCTCAGCTCCAGCCCTTTTTATTTTTGTGATGTAGCATCGGGGTGAACATTTACCTTCGATGCCCACAAGTGTCGAGAAAACTATTTTTTTTTAAACAGTAGAAAACTAGAAGAGAAACTCAGATCCCCTAAGCTGTGAGCAGGGATGATGTCACCCACCCTATACCCCCTGATGTCTAGGGTCTAAGGTAGTATGGAGCTGCCCCAAAAATTCTTTGAACCCATAAGTTTTTTTGAATGGTCTACCCTTCAAAATCAAAAAATCTTTTCTGCAAAACAGCCTGAAAAAAGTTGAATTTGAAGACCTGCCTGTAATAGTGTCTGTGTGGTGTTTTGTGGCAAGTTTCAAACAATGGGCTGTTTCCAACACCTCATTGTGCATATGAATTCAATAATGAATTGTTTTCAAAACTATCAGCTCAAACTTTCAAAATAAAATAAAATAATCAATATAATAATATCCATGCAATAAAACACTTAAAACCTCAAATCAAAAACCTTAAGCTATATCGTCCTCATCACTTTCAACCTTAAAAGTTCCAAGGGTCTAGGAAGCCCTTCACCCTTGTGAAAATGTAATGTATTGAAATATTAATTTTGTAAAATATAAAACATTAATGCTTGAATTATGTTTGATTGGATTGGCAAAACAAGCACAACAATCTTCAAATCTTCACTTGTGCACCATAAACACCAACCCACAAAACAATTTGAAATGTTCAAGTCAAATCCCAATTCCTAGGTGTGGAGGTGAGATTAAATTAATAATGTTTTTCCTGCTAGTACCATTTTGCACATAGATTTTTATGATGGACAAATAATATTCATCAATAATAGTTTTTGAGAGTTTTTAACAATCTCCATTTCGATTTTTGATATTATTGTTTCAAAGGAGTGCTTTGTTTTTCATTATTCCAACAAAACATTATGTAATTGTCAAATAGTTTCTTTTCCCATGAGAATGTCACTTGGTGTTTTGATAAAAACAAATAGCATCTTGGGCAATCACATTTATGCTCCTCACAAAATTAATATAATCTTTTATGTGTGTTTCTTCTAACACAAATGTTGCCAATGTGTTACACCCCACAACTAACCAAAGAAGTAGAATTTTTTTGGTCAATTATATGAAGATTGAAGACTATGTGATTGGTTATAAAATTTATTCACTATTTATAGCCATATTTGAATTTATGCATATAAATTCAATGTATACATTAACCAATGTTGTATGTTGTGAAAAATTAAACCCCACAAATTTAGGGCTGGCACTAGCCCATTTATTTGGATCCCCTTAGATGCTTGCAAGTCTTGAGTCAAAGGGTGGAATTCTTCAAAAACTTGCCCTTTGGGTAGAGTCAAAAGAATTTATATGGTCACACAATATGGCTAGTTTTCGTATGAAGTGTGCAATTATAAAAAATAATTGTTGACAACTTGCAGGCATCTAATGCATGGATATAGGTCCTTATGGGTTTAGGGTTTAGTCAACACTATTTTAAGCTATGAGCAAGGTTTTGACACTGCTCATAGATAAACAAACCCCAAAACAAACTACATTAAACAATATAAATCTGGTGGGGATTCATTTGTGACTACATGCAACCCAACACTCTAAACCTCATCCAAGTTTGTTGGTGTGACCATTGTCATCCTAGAGTAATGAGTGATAAATTGGAGCTAAAAACTCTTGTTAACCAGAAGGTGAAATTTTGCACCAATTTGTCAATAAAAAAATGCTTATTAACTAACAACTAAATCCTGTATACCATCAGCTTAGAGCACCTAGTTCTGACTTTACACATGGCACCCATTCCAATCAAGCCCCCAGTTGAAGGTTTTAACTTGCACATAAACACCTCCATTGAAAATTGTAATGTGACCAGACCTCCCACACCACAATGTTTTGCTCCTAGATTTTTTTTTAAATTACCTTTTTGAAAGCGGGAAAATTTACATGTAATGTTTTAAGGAGGGGGAGATTTGTTGTAAGGTGATTTGCAACATTCATTTCAATGAATTTTGGTTGTCCTTATAATACTGAACCTTCCTTTTATGTTGTCGATGCCTTTTGACCTGGACCTCAAACTCCACCTGTGGTTCACAAGGTGAAAGGCAGTGGCATCAATAAGGTTTGGTGCAGGCTTGATTTTGGTGAAGCCATGGCCAAGGGCTTTACCTTACACCACAAAACCAGTTGGACCCTAACCCATTACTTTTGCCTTGATCACATCCCAAAAAGCGAACACAGGGTCAATTTTGGTAAAGCTTGTGATTGAGGGTTTCATTGAAGGTAAAGAACACACAATTTCATAAATAAATTTCTTGTCATACCTATTAGGTACTCACAAGGTAGTATGGGAGAGAAAACCAAAAAAATTAAAAGGAGTTTTTCTTTTGAAAAACCCTCAAAACAAGGGAGCCAAAAATAAGCTTTGTAATGCTACCTCCAGCTATGCTACAAAAACTTACATTTTGAGTGTAGACCAGTGTTGTGCAATTATTTAAAGATTAAAAAAATCACTCATTTCAAACATCCCTAAAGAATTGATGACTTTTGAAAAATAATTAGTGTTGGGCAGTTCCCATAATGGGGTCAAGTTTTAGGCTGGTTTTTTTTAGTGAGAACTGGTAATTTAATTAATGTGAGGATCATTTCCTAGAGAAAATCCCAATGTATCATTTTGCCTCAACTTTGATGTCCATGATAATTACGAGGCCAAACATTGAATTTGGTCTCCATCTACTACAGGTTATAACAATGATGAGGCTAACCATTGAGTTTATAAATATAAATAAATTAAATAAAATAAAAACACCTAGCAAGGGAACAAGAGAAGAAGAAAGAAAGGATCAAAGTCCAAACAAAAGACTGCATTTGAAAGTGCAGAATGCACAATGAGGAGCCCTAAAAGGAAAAACATGAAAACCAAGGATCTAAACCCATTACCAATTGCATGAAGCAAGTTATGCAAAGAGATGGGTGAAAAACTTGGAAGGACAAAAAGCCTAGAGGAAACCTCTTTTGTTGCCACAATTGTTCAACTCAAGATAGTGATAGCTTATTAAATGTTTTGAAGAGCCATTAACACCTTCTACCTGTATAATGAACAAATAATTCAAAAAGGAGGACCTCCAATGAAAGAAGTCATCTACCTACTAGTGTAAACATCCAAATATATCTATTGTTGCGAAATGAAATCATGCTCAAGGTGTCGGTTGTGATATGACACAACTTTTGCTTAAGTAGCAATCGTTGTAGCCACTCCTTAGGAAAAAACGGCTCACAAAACAAGATCCACATGAATCAAGTCAATAATGACTACATTTGCCAAAATGTGAATACCATCTACTATAGGGTGAAAGGATGGTAAAGTAAAACAAAAAAGTTGATGAAAAAATCTCAAGTTTAAAAAACAATTTTTCACAAAAACACAAGAAAGTAGATTCAAATTTTACTTAAATTTCATTTTCAAACTATTGAACCCTCAATTGGCTTTATTGTAAATCAATAACAAATTTTCAAAAAATTTGGAATAATAGAAGTAAGGAATAAGTACATTTGAAATTGACTGGTCAATATGGTGTTCAAACCTACTTTCTCATTAGAAAATTTAATGAAATATACATGTACAAAGTTACAACATAAATTTTTTTGTATATTTTATAGCCATCATCAAAAAACAAATCTATTTTCACTTGAATATATTTGAAACATACTTGAATAAAATGTTACATTGCAAAAAATAGGTTTTAAAAGCTACTTACATTTAGAAAAGTCTATTTGAAACCTTCTTTTTTTAAATGTAACATTGTAAAAATTTAAAAATTAATGTGTAATAATGAAAAATATTTTCTTATTTAACAAGTAGATTGGCAATTACTTTTAGTTGTACACTTTATTGTACTTTCACCTTGTAAGCACAATATCCACTCATTACCATGATGACTAGAAAGATGGTGTTTAAAAAACATGTGTTTGCTCATGTAAAACATGGAACCTAACATCCCTAATAATGGAGGCAAAAAAATCTTGAATTGCATCATGTGTGGCTATGTAAAGTAGGTGCACCCCTATCGAATCTATGGCTTGGTCACATATGCATTGAGAAAGACCACTAACCATGGGATGAAGAAAGCCTAATTTGGTGTGTAATGCTAAAGAGAAATGTCAAAGGCCATTTTAAAGATGAAATGACTACGTGAACAAAAAGTTAAATGCCTAAAAATTGGGCCTACATAAGATCCTAACCGAATGTGACGACAATTTCAAAACAATTTTAAATTGATGCTAGAAAATGAACTACCTTTTTTGGGCATGTGCAAAGGAAAACATCTCTTATCCTTCCTTTGCACATGCCCAAAAAAGGGTAGATGCACAATATGGTAGTTCATTTTTTACAATTTTCGTATTTCACAAAAGTCCACATTCTAATGTTAAATTTTTAATCTTTTGTGGTACCATTGGTTAGATGGTAATAAACTCCATGTATTAAAATCAATAAAGTCCATATTAATAGGAGCCCAAATAAAGATTCCAAATGTATGCACCTTTGAAAAAAAAATAAAAAATGAATGAAAACAACAATGTTATGGATTTATGAAAATATAGGTTAATTTAGGGCATTCAAAAGTTCATAGATAAAATTTGGCTATGATTTTTAAAGAAAATTTTCACATAAAATTTATTATTTCATTGTAACTCATAAGTCACTATAAATCATTTTGAATCAAATTTAAAATGAACCTTTCAATTTTCTATTATTCCAATCAATTGACTAGTTCATAATTTTGAATTTCAAACGTCCATTACTTCTAACATATGAACTTTCTATCAATAAACAACTACACAAATATCTTCATAATAAAGTTGTTAATTTATATTCAATTATCAATTAATAAATTTTTAAATATTTTATTCACCATATGCCTTTGATTGAAGGGTACCAAAAGTGAGCCATTGCATTTTGCATTCACCGAAAGAAGCTTGTTCACAAACTAAGGGAGCCTTTGGATACTCCAAAGGTACTAACCTTAAGGTCTTTTAAATACATGAACGAGGGTCGAATCAAAAGAGGTTAACTAATGTTGAAAATCTAGGAGTGGGGGAGAAAATGAAAAACTTAAAACTTTTATGCGAAATAATGAGTGAAAATCCCAAATGCCACATGCATATTCCCCAATCTAAAAAGAACATTTATGTGCTAAAACATCATCATCCAAAGCATCTTAGAGAAAAAACGAAGTGAAAAAAAAGGACACCAAAGGAACACCCAAAACCCTAATGTCGCCAATAGGTGGATAGAAACCTGATGGAGGCATGATCCTTAAAAGTAATCCTGAAAGAAACCGAGTAGCACATTTACAGGGTTGAACTACAAGGCTTATTGAATTTAACTAAGAAGAAAAATGATGAAAAGTTTGAGAGACAATTGAAATAAGCCCAATGATGTGCATATCATCTCAAATGGAAGGAAACAAACAAGATGGGAAAAGGGTAACTGAATTACAAAGTGTGCAAAATGAACTAGTGCAAAAAGAGGACCACCCAAAAGATCCCCTTGACAAGTATTAATGGAGGACTGAATAATAAATAAATATCCTTATAATGAGTGGTGACTAAAAAAATGAGGGAATTGGGGGGCACAAAAGGAATGGATGGAAGGTATGAGCTAAAACAATTGCCCACTTGCAACAAATAGTTTTTAGAATATAACATTATAAGAAAATACTGTTGAAAGCATTTGTAATGTCTATTTGCAACGCCACCAGTTAAGGTAAACATTTAAAGTTGTTTGAATATCGTGCACCATTGCTTCATAGCCTCCCTTGAGTGCAACACCAAACTAATGGGGGATAAGTGAACAACAAATGCATGGTGAAACTGAAGGCAAAAGGTTCTACTCATTGCTCGATAAAAAACCTTATTTATTGTTATTGGTCATTGCCACTAAAAAGTTTGGTTAAAGCTAATAACTCAATAACACCAAGGGCCCTAACTATACTTTTGAAGTTATGCCTTGTAACATCATAAAAACACATTAAAAATTGTTATCTAAATCCTTGCATCAAATAAATCTCAAAGGTGATTGAATCCCATGAAGGTGCTTGAATATCATGCTTGAAAGCCCTCCAACTAAAAGGTTGTATAGATGAATGTTGATTTGATCATGTCTAAATTAAATTCCAAGTCTATTTTTAGTTGGAACTCCATTAAAAAATTTGAACATTGCAAGGACGAATTTGGAAGATGAAAAGTTCATACTCTTGACATGCACTAAAGGTGCAGTTGACCCATAAACTCGAGATGCCTCAACTAGACTAATTGGGATCAAAACAAAAATAGTATTGACACAAGGAAAAAAGAAAGGGACCACCACCTAAGTTTGGTCTCCACCTCTTGCAGGCTATATGACAACTATCAAGCTAGAACCATCAAGTTTGGTCTCAACCTACTAAAGGCTAGTAGGTTGAAATATTAAGGATATTGAACCCAAGACGTCTTTGAGGTGTCCTCATTGATCAAAGAATTCATTCATCACCAGGCTACAACTTCATTTGTGTAAAGTATCATGTGATAGTTTTATTTAGAATTTGAATGTATCAAAGCTAAAGGCATTGCCACATATGTCATTTTAAAACAAAAATAATCATTGTTTAAAAATCACACATAAGGGTGTAACTAGTCATCAGGATGTAACCCAATGATAAAGATTAGGATCTCTCTTTATAAAATCTTGAGAAGTCCTTTGGAGAAGAGAAGTGTGTGAAAGTCGAATTGTTTGAAAACTAGCATTTATTTTTTTGGGATTACTCAAAACCAATAGGTTCTCTAAAACTGAACTAATAATAATAATAATCTTAAACAAGTAGGGTGATTCTTAAATTTTATTCTAGAAACTGGAATCACTGATTTTTTTTAAAAAGAGAGAAATTCCCAACACAAGAATGAATCAACAATGAAATGACAATTTTCTGACCAATTATTTGTATTTTTCAAAAAATTGATGACCTTAGTTATATATCAAAATTGGGTCTTTGAGTTGTTTTTGTGAATCATGATTATGAATTCTAGGAAGCGCCCTGATAACTGCTGGGGTCTGTTGTCTGTTGCTGGTTCTAGTTACCGCCCAACACTGGTTGTAAACCTGAACTGGACCAAATGAGGAGTCATAGAATGTGGCGTCCAACTTAAGATTTTTAAAATTACCTTTCAACTTCAGTTTTTAGAAATCATATCTGTCTATAAAATAATATAAACCAGGTCTGTGTGGTCTGGCAATTTAGCTCATTGAAAGCTTGTTGCCGATGGTGGACAATTTTGAAAGGGCAAAGACATCCATCAAAACAGAGACTGAAGGAGAGAACATTCATAACAGCTACCAGGGCATATACAAGCAGTTTGTAGAAATTATGAAGGCATTGGGTGTTGTGGCTGTTGATACTGTGGGCAAGGAATTTGATCCCAAGGTAGATTAACTTGTTGACTCCCACACCTTTTCTGGAATTTGAGTCTCTTGTTGTAATTCTCTCTGATTTAGCTTCACACATTTTGAAATTTCAGTAGTTCTTTGTCAACTTACTGGGCACCTTAAGAATGTGTAGTAAGGAGGTAATGTTTACAGGTGTGGACATAGCAAAAGCACAATGTGCATCTATCTCCTCATCAATTGGCCCTGTTATTTTCTGATCTCATTGTGCTCTCTTGTTTTAGGGGATGAGCTTACAGTTGTGTGGTTGTTGTGGACTATGTGATTATGCACATGGACAAAATTGTGGGCTCATTGGACTGTTGGACTTGTCTGATTGACTGGAGCATTTGTTTCCTAGTAGAACACCAACATTCAGATGGTTGATGGTTCTGATGTTTTGTATGGTGTAGGTACACGAAGCAATCATGCAGGAGGAGTCAACAGTGTATCCAGAAGGTATAGTAATTGAAGAATTCCAGAGAGGGTTTAAAATAGGTGATAAACTGCTGAGGCCTGCTCTGGTCAAAGTCTCTGCAGGTCCAGGTCCAGTGTCAGCCTCCTTGGACCTACCCTTGGATGAAGCCCTTAGGTCTGACTAATGTTAGTTATTGAAGCACCGAGTAGTGTAGCAAGGTTAGTAGTATATGATGAACTGATGGGAAATGGACTGTGTTTGGGCTCAGATGTTCACCTGCCCATTTAGTTGCCAAGTATTACCTCATTTTTGCAACCTTGTCTCTATAAGGGGAGAAGAAGCAACAGGTTTTGACACAGAATGTGACAGAGCACTTCTTGTACAGAACTTCTAGTGTCCTACCTGATGGATGTGTGAAGCAGAATTTTTGAAGGTACTCCTCTTACAGTACTACCTTGTGCTGATGTTTGTTGCTCCTGTATTTTCTTTAGGGTTACAGCTTCCATTGTGGTTGTCCCACAAATTACTGAGAATACTTTAACATCAAAAGAAATGGGGTCTTGCATCCTCAATTTGAAAAATGTAAATTTTCAATCATTTGAAAGAAACTTCAAAAACTCTTCAAAATAGAAAAAATCTGTTTGTACTACAAAGGTATAAATTTTCACCATGCAACAGGAAGGTCATGAGTTCAAATCTTGAGTTTTTTGGCTTGGGACAGTGCAGATTTTCCACCCGCCAGTTTGTGGAATTCTTAAAAGTCAAAACTAATGAGTCCTAAACCCTAAACCGAAGTTCAGAATCAAAATTTGAAGTCAGAAGTTCAGAATGTACATCCAAGACTTATGATGGTTGCTAGCTGTAAAAGCACTCAGAGAAATTTCCTGGCATATTTGGAGTGCACTATATACACATTAATGATGCACCCTCAGAAACACGAGACCTCTTGCAGGTGAAAGGTGGCTCTAGCTCCAGCCTCCTACTTGAAGCTCATGATCAAAATCACCAAGTGCTTTAAAATGGGAAAGGCCCAGGAGTATAGGACATTCTCGAAACATGGGGCTAGACTCAATAGTCCTGAACCCATTATTTGGGAAATGCAACCACCCTTGGGCCTCGCTCTACACTTACTTGCCATAGCCACCACCTGAACCACCTTCCCATCTGTTGTTGCGGAAAGCACAGCAACCAACAGAGTAGGCAATGATAAGAAACACAAGCACAATTATGTTTACAATTGCCACCTTTCGCCAGTCCTGTTTTATGTTCTGCAGGATTCCAGCTTTGCATGAATTGCAGTTGTAGCAAAGGTTGGCATTGCTCCAAACCCCACAGTCAGGGTCTTCTGCAGATGGTGGTGGAGTTCCTTGCCAGATTGTTGCATTCACAAATATGAAATTACAACTGGAAGGTGGCTTGCAACATCCTGACTGCAATCAAACAAAAACAATATTGTGTCAGCTTTCTGATGTGCACCTGAAAAAGAGGGGAGGTGATAAAATAAGACAAAGAAAATAAGGAGAAGAAGGGCATGGTCTAGTTCAAAATCTCAATGATCTCAAGCTAAACTCAAAGTCATCCTTCAGCTACCAAATAACATATAAAATATTTTAAGTGGTAATAGTTGAGGGGTCCAAAAGTGGTGGAAGCTGAGGTGTAGCCAGCCCCACCACTACTGCTCAACATGGAGTTGTAGAGGTTTGCATCTTTTGAATTGTAATTGAAATCCATTGTCAGAGGAAAGCACAGTTAGGACTGAGAGAAGGGAATCTTCCAGGCCTTTCATACCTGCACATATTGTTGCAAAAAACCAGGAAGAAATTGTCTGCAAGACTAGCAGACATGACTGCATCGATAGCACACCACAGTGGTCTCCAGGATGGAGGCACAGTTGTATAAGTTTAGAAAGGAGTGTTGGCCAGCCAGTTTTGGCAACTAACACTCTATGCTCAGATGAATATGTGAGCTGCTTCAATGCCATGTCGAGGAGGTTTTGGGTATTGTCCAAGGATCTGCTGCTGTAAGCAGTTTGACAATGGCATTTTTTACCACCTTATACGAGGTTTGTATCCGTGCAAGAGTTAGCAGTGCGAGCGATGGCCCTCAGAAATCGGAACTACCTAGCAAAACAAAAAGGAACGAAACAAAGAGTAGTAAAAGGGAAAGAAAATATATATACCTCAATGGGTGAGAGAGAAGCAGCGTTGAACTTGGTTAAGGTCGGGTACTCGTTATCCAAGTTGTTGCAAACCTTAGCATCGCTGAGACAGCTCTTGATCTTGTCTCTATAGGATGGGTTGTCCACCTTCCTTTGAAGCCAGGTGGAATAGTCCCCGAGGTGGTACTCCTTGTACCCTTTCCCGGACAAGGCGTGTCCCGCGCCGGCGTTGGTCACGGCGAATGCGAAAATTGTAAAAACGAAGAGGAGAAGAATAAGCAGAAGCATCACGAAAAGGTACACCCACAAGAGACACGAAACTCTGCACCATGCACCCACCATGCCAGCAAACGACACCAGCAGGATGAAGACCCCAATAATTATGACCGGCCATTGCAGGAAACGAATGCAAACCGTATTGTGCTGCTTTGCCAGCCAGATGCCAACTCCGATGATAGGGAGTGACAACACAAACGTAACGAAGTTCAAAAACCCCGTCAGGAAATTGCTACAACCCATTAATGCAGCTGAAGAAGCTCAATAGCCAATCTCTTATTCTCTTCCTTCTTTTACAAATCCAAACCCAAAAAAGAAAAACTACAAATCCTGCTGCCTTCACACTTCTTCAACTGTCTTCTCTCCCTTTGCTATATATTCTCTGTTCTTTTTCCCCTCCTCTTCCACCTCTCAATGCTCTTGCAGAACTCCAGCATGTGCTTGACTTTTTCCACGCTCATGAGTCGGTATACCTAGTATCTACCTTCAAACACTGCTCAAGATTCCAAGTTCTTGTAACTCCCATGCAGCAGCATTGATCAGAAGCTTGATGATTGTACTAGAGCTGCTGCAAGTTGCAACCAGCTCACTGTGAAAGCTGATGAGTGGTCACGTGACCTAACTGACGCCCGATGCATTCAAGGGCAGACATGCAAATCTCATTTCATTGGAATTTAAAAGGCTGACCGTCACGATTTCAACCTACAGTGCATACATAAGGGCCAAATATGGTGTAGGGCAAATCCAGAGGCCATGGGCTTTACCCGATTAAGGGCCAAGTGCACGCCTGATTCCACTATAACTTGGGGTTAAGAGCTTTACCAAGCATAAAGACCAGGCTCGGATTTTTGTTTGTTTATTTCTCATGTTACCTGCTGGGTAGGTATATGGAAGGGACCTGCTGTGTATCATGAGAAAATACCACATGGGCATTTCATTTTCTGAAATGCTTCTCAAGTTTTTGCACTTTGCAATGTGCTCTCTAAATACACTAGAAAAATCTGAGGAGGTGTTGACAAACAAGGCAATGGTCTGAAATTTTGCATGGGCAAAAGTGCCCAGTCAGGATGTCATGGTGCCAACTGTTTTGTAAAAGACCTGCCAAAAAATTCTACCATACCATACCTCAAGAGCAAGTTCGACATATCATGCCTTCAAATATAATAAAGATGTGCCAAATAACTTTGGCATGTCATCTAGATTTTTTTAGGGTTTGGGTTGCACCCATAACTTCTTTTCTTTTCACCTTCTTTTTTCTTTTTTCCTCTTTTCTGGAAGCACAACAGCAGACCAGACCTGACTAGCTCTCCGCCCCACCAAGGCAACTTGATTTTTTTTCTAATTTCTCATGGTTAGGAGCTAGCTTGGGCTCACTGTGCACAGGACCACGTACTTGCCAAAATGCTTTTAGGGTTCCTCTTATTTCAGGGCTATCCCTTTTTTTTCCTCAGGCAAGATATTAATTAGTGCCCTTGTTCCAGAGTTGAAAAAGCTTTTCTTGCTATTGTCTAGGAATTTACCTCTCCTTGTCTACAAAAGCTTGAATAGTTGTCATCATACTTCGACTTTGCTGGAACTCCCTTGCCACTAGCCATGAAGAAGCATGTGACCCAATGAATGTCCAGAACAGTGAAACTGCACCAATGAACGCACCATCCATGGATGCATGTTGTAACTTGTGACTCCGTTGTGGATGAACTTCAACTTAGTTAATATCTGGTCTCACCTTGATAGCACAAATTTTTTGCAAAACTTTCTTTTATAAATATGACTATAATGAGGGAATTCTAATGCAAATATTAGGGTTTTGTAAATTGTAGTTCCCTTTGGCAATGTTAGTGTTGCTTTGTGTTCCAACTATGCAAACTAACAACAATGATTCAATTGAAGAGAGGCAAAAAAAAACTTTCTAGTGCATATGAACAAAAGATATGCGAACTTACCAGGAAAGCAAAAAATCTTAATTGAAAAAATATAGTTACTGAGATATACAAGTAAATAGTTAAAGAGCTCAAACTCAATGTAAATTGTAATATTAAAATAGGTAGAAATCACAACCTTTTTCAAGTTTAATAATGAATAATAAAACTTAGAATAATTCATGCAGAAAATTTAAACAATCAATACCTTTAGTCTAGCATAAAAAAGCTGTTTTGTAAAGTATGTTGCCCATAGTCACAATCTTGTAAGGATTTATATGAAATGTGACTATAGACATTTAAATCACATTTCGTTAGTGTACCAAGAAAAAAATGGTCACCAAGGGTGTGATTATAAAAAGGGTTTCCTGTAACTGAGTTAACCATCCTAGCTAGGGAACGGAAACACAACAGAAAATTGTTCCTTTTACTATGGACCATCCATCTTTCATGATGCAGTGGTGGGGTGCTGGTTCAGTCTGGCCATGTCCCTCTAGAGGAGAGGCATATAATAGTGAACAAAGTGTAGGGAAAAGCTGTCAACCATGGGCTCTATTGAAATCAGGCCCACTCTTGGCTCCTTTATTGCAATGAGGGCCCACGCAAGGTAGAGCCAAGAATGAACCTGATTTTGGTAAAGCTCACAGCTAAGGGCAAAGCATAAAGACTTTGTTTTCAAAAATTAATAAAAAAAATGGTGATACAGAGGAGATGTTCAGTGAGTATCATGAGGAAGAATAGAAAAAATGGGTGTGCTTCAAAAAATAAAACACCAATTGCTAGCCAAAACAAGCAGTTCGTTTTTCAAAACACTCTACAAACAATAAAGAAATCCGTAAAGTCATCTGGGCCTTTCTTTCATCCCCTAACCTCTCTCTAAACCTTTATGCACTGTTTTTGTAAAATAATGAAAATTTCTTAAGTTAAGTCATCAAATGTTAAAACTCGGGATTAAATGCATATGGTTTGATAGTAATTATAATTATAATACATACCAGAGAGGGAAAATATAGCAGCAGTAGTGCAGGCGCTCAGGAAAAAAGAAAGATAGTGAACAAAACTAATTTTTGCACCAAAATCAGTGCAAAATTCGGTTTCACCCCCGCTAATTTCATTTGTAAGAAATTCAGCCACTGTTATTGATTTTGTGCCCTATCAGGATCAAACTGGCCAAACTCACCCTGTAATTGTGAGACTTTTACAAATAAATTTAATGAAAGAAAAAGTATGAGATCTGAGTTTTTCTGTTTGAAAGGTTTGAGGATGGATGTAAGATTGGGAAAATAATTAAATTTTAACTAGTCAAAGCAATTGCTACCATGTCCAGCATGTCCAGCATATTTAGTCAAATGTGTTCCTGCATGTCCAAAATCACGCAAGGCACAACATGATAAGCCTAGTGAAGTTTAATAGAGTGTAATTTGCTGCAAAAAAGCACAAAACAACTAGCTTAACTACTAACTCTGTCCCATATCTTTTGCCCTAGGTTTTACTCTTGTAACCTATATAATCAACCCAAAGGAATAGATCAAAACATATCTATTTTAGGACTGTCCAAAGCTGGAATTTTTATTGTTTTTTTTATGTGTCAATTAAAGATGCCCATCACAAAAAAGCAAAATTGAACCTGCAGGTTAGTGCAACTAATTAGTTTGAATCAATATACACTACCATGGTCAGAATATAATGGGCACGCAGGTGAAAATTTGACCAAGGTGGTAATCATTACCTGGGTAGATAGCCCACATGGCTGGTGTGTTTTTTTCTTAACCCATCCTAGATATCCCATGGCTAAAGAAATTATTAGAAATTACAATCCAGGTCAGAGTTTTAATTAGGGAGAATCATAACATGCTTACACCACTCTTAGTAGCATGTTCTAAACATGGTAAAAACCTTCAACAATTTTTCTAGTGTATGTGGAGTGTAATATGTCATGCGCAAGAGGCAGGTGCAAGAGCATTTTTTTGATGTCATTTTTTTCATTTTCTCTCATGATACCCAGTGGGTACCATAGGAGTGGGTATCAAGAGGGAAAAATAAATAAATAAATAAATAATTTCATCAATTTCTATGCTCAGTAACATCAGAGGAGAGGTGCAGCCTTGTTCCCAAAGTAAGTGCCCCTCAACTTTGCTTTGAGTGGGCACTTACTTTAGGAGCCCCCCACCCCTACTTGAAATGAATTGCAAAAGAAGGATTTGTCTGTGCAATAGCTCTTTGTCTATCGTTCTTGACTTAGCCTTTGAGTGGAAATTGCATCTTGAGCCAACTCCAAAATGTTTGTTTGTTTCAGTAGAGCAAACTATATTGTCCTACTACACAATTAGTTAGGTCTAGTGCATACATAGTAGGCTGTATTAGGGCTGCACAACGATATCACTCAAATACTAACTACATTTACCAACAAGTACCACTGTACAAGTAAAGCACTTGGAGTAATTTCCTAGTGTATTTATAGGGCACCTTGCATCCATGGATACTCCTTTTAAGAAAGAGGAGGGATCTTATGCCTACTCCTAAGAGTGGGAGGGATGTTATGGGATAGGTAGGCATAATATTCTTAATGCTGATAAATGTAAGATCCCTCTCACTCCTACTCCTAGGCCTCTACTTATAATTAGAGTGGCCATAAAAAGGAAAAACCCTCCCCTCCTACACGGCCCGTATCTATCATCTTTCTAGGCCTATATGGCTAGAGTAGGCAGAAAAAGTAAGAACCCTCCCAGCCTATGGCTATATCTATAATCCTCCTACCATCACATTGATGGAGACAAGGTTGGGTTTGACATTCCTACACATAACCCAAAAATAAACAAGGTGTGTGTCACATGATGGCCCTGCCATGAGAATTTTATTTATTTTCAGCACTTGTTTTATGAAAGGCACATATTTATTTATTTTAAATCAAATTTCAAAAAAATCTTTATGTTCATGGACAAAAATAGCAAGCTTTAATTTTTTATTTTAGATTCTTGTAAGTCATGGTCAACTAATGAGAAGACAACCTACAAAGTAGGGGACAAAGACCATTTGAAGCTACTGTACTTTATAATGAACCTCAAAATCAAATCCTTGCTTACAAGGCAAGGCCAATAAAAACAAGCAACTCAACCACGAGAGGCTCTGTTCTAAAATATGTTTTATATGAAATCTTAGCAAAACATGTAATGTAAATTTTTTCTTTATTATGAACTCAAGTTAAATGGGTTAAAATTGTGTTGGCTTTAGGAAGAAGAGTTATTTTTTTCTTTTTTTAGGTGTACAATCTCTTAAAGAGGCTTTGAGTTGTAACTAGGCACAACATAAAACCAAATACCTAGCTTGTTTGAGGATTTGGCAACTTTGAAATATTGTAGGGGCAAAAAAAAATTAATATGTATCACCCAAGACAAAAAAAGGCATAGTTCTTGTTGTAGTCTTTTTTTTTAAATATTTTAATCCCCATCAAATTCAATGAATCAAAAAGTGTCAAATATTTCATAATTATCATATTTTAGATCACTACAATTTTAGATTTTATCATAATCATCTATAAATGTGTCTTTACATGGTAAAAATGGATTACATTAGAATACAAAAAAAGGTGACATTGTGATAGAAATTTAGTACACTTTCAAAAAAAATTAGACTCGTAGTGCATTTCTTTCTTACATTTGGGTTTGTACTTTTGAATCAATGGTGATTGACACGATTTTGTTGTCACATCAGAAGGGTCTATTCATAAAATAAATATTTAGATTTTTATTCACATCTTGTGGCTACCAAATGAAAAAGTTTTTTTCATGTGGTCTTTGAAACATAAACAAAGATTAAAAAAAACTTAGG
>Ga0209208_10001872_pt1 | contig 30073 bp, 27 predicted proteins | sample S1TSphfallax_3_FD_187694 | JGI IMG/M metagenome (GOLD analysis project Ga0209208, IMG submission 187694) | Host-associated microbial communities from peat moss isolated from Minnesota, USA - S1T2_Fd - Sphagnum fallax MG (SPAdes) (version 2) | ecosystem: Host-associated > Plants > Peat moss >...
CGCCCGGTCCCTGGCGCCTGAGGACCTGCGCCCCCTGGCGGGCGTCGAGGGCGTGGACTGGCACATTCTCCAGAAGCGGCCCCTGGAGCCGGACTTCGCCACCCGTAGCGGCCTCGCCATCCACGACTCATCCCACGAATGGGCGGATTTCCAAGACACCGCGATCTTCGCGGCGGAGCTGGATCTCACCATCTCCATCTGCTCGGCGCCCGTTCACCTGGCCGGGGCGCTGGGCCTGCCAGCCTGGGCCATGATCGCTGATCCGCCCGAATGGCGGTGGGGGCTCCAGGGAGACCGCGCGCCCTGGTATCCTCACGTCCGGATCTTCCGCCAGGCCGCCCGGGGCGACTGGCTGAGCGTTACGCAGGCCATTGCGCGGGCCCTGGAGGCGGAGCGCCCTCTGACTTAAGGATGTCGATAGACGAAGACGTTCTCCCCCACCGTCTCATATTCCGGCGTGTAGCGCAGTTCGAGGCGTGAGGGCTTCAGCGCCTCACCCCCCTGACGATGGATCATCACGGGGTTAGCGTTGGACTCCGCCACCAGGGCTTCCATGCTGATCGGGGCGGCCTGATAACCGCGCAGGATAAAGACCTGCATGATCTCGGCGCGCATGAAGGCCCAGCAGTCATGCCAGTGGAAATCCCGCTCGGACCACACCGAGATGTGGGCCTCGCTGCGCGCCATCTGGCCTATGTCATAATAGCAGAAGGCCGGCGCGACGATGAAGATATAGCGGCTGCGATAGGTAAGGAAATTCAGCAGATCCAGCGCGCGGGTCTTTGGAATATGCTCGATGCAGTCGCCGATGACGATCAGGTCAAAGCATTGGTCGGGGTCATAGGCGCTCAGATCACCCGCGTCGCGAACAAGCACCTCGTCATATTTCTCAAGCAGGCCGAACGCCTCGACATAATGGGCCTGGCTTTCCAGACCGATGAGCCGCGCGGCGCTTCCCGCCTGGCGGGTTAGATCGGCGTACTTCCCCCGGCCCGGGCCAATATCCAGGATCATCTCGGGGTTCATCCGCCTGACGAGGTCTTGATAGAGACCGTCATAGGTATGCTGCGAAATGCCTGACACGCGTCTTAAGTCTCCTGCTCGCCGGTCATGTCTCATTCCCCGCTTCGATGGAAAGGGGGCCCCCGAAGGATGGAGAGGAAGTTGCGGCGCGATTACGTTAACGGATGCCAACGGGAACTCTATTCTGAAGTGTCTATAGCGGCGGGGGCGCGGTGGCCATCCGCGGGGAGCATAGCCGATGTACGACCTATCGGGCCTGCGAAGCGGAGCCCTCCGGCGCTTGCGAACGCGGCGGGGCGAGTTTCTGGCGCTGGCCAGCGACCAGGGGGTTGGCGCGATCCTCGCCTATTATGGTGAGTATGCCGAGCGCGAGATCGCTCTGCTGGGGGCCCTTACCCAGCCTGGCGACACCGTGATCGATGTAGGCGCCCATATTGGAACCCACGCGGTTCCCCTCGCCAGGCACTTAGGTCCTGGCGGGCGACTCATCGCCTTTGAGCCTCAACCCGTCATGGCCATGCTCTTGGAGGCTAATCTGGCCCTCAATGACATCTCGTGGGTCGAGGTCAGGCTCGCGGCGGCGGGCGCGTCCGCCGGCCGGCTGTCTTTGCCGATTGTCGATTACACCCACGACGGTCAGAACTTCGGGGGCCTCTCTCTCGTCGGCGCGCAAAGCGAAGGCGTCATCCCCGTGGAGCGACTGGACGATCTCGACGCGCGCCCCGCCCTGATCAAGATTGATGTCGAGGGCATGGAACTGGACGTTCTGAAGGGCGCCTCGGCCATGATCACCGATCTTCAGCCCACCCTCTATCTCGAGAACTACCCCGACCCGGGAAACGAGCAGGTTCTGTTCTGGTTACAGAGCCAGGGCTACAGCCTTTTCTGGGATGTCCACGCCATCCACGTCGCCGAGAATTTCTACGCACAAAACCAGCCCTATTTCTGGAACGGCTTGGCGTCGAATGTTCTCGCCCTGCCGCTTGGTCGCGCCTTCGATACCGACGCCTTTGGCCTTGAGGCGGTGCGCGATATTCACGATCACAAGTTTACACGAGCCCTGGCGGAACTTGAGCGCCTACGCCCCCGGTGAGCGTCTCGTCTCGCGCCGACCTATATTTCAGCCTAGACATTATATTTCTTCACCGACGTATGAATGACTTAGCAGCTTTACAAGCTTGACAATACGTGACGAGGTCGTGGGGGTGCGCGATCTCGACGATGCGTTCGGAACCGGGTCAAGCGTCGGGCGCTTTTGCAAAGCACAGGCATGGCTGAAAGCTCCGATACCGACCTCCGCGACGCTGGGGAAATCGCCGCCCTGGCCGAGGCGAGCGCCAGCGGCGGCGACCACGCGGGGGCCGCGCGTTTGTGGGCCCGGGCCCGGGCGCGCGCGCCCGCCAATGCGGACTATTTCATCGCCTTGACCCACAGCCTTGTCAGCGCGGGCGACCCTGCCGCCGCGCTGGCCGCGTGCGAAGCCGCCGAGACCACACTGATAAGGCCGTTGCTCGCTCAGATGCGGCGCGGCCAGATTCTCTATCACCATCTGGCGCGTCCCGACGCCGCCCAGGTCTGTTTCGAGGCTGTTATCGCCCAGGAAAGCGCCAATGCGCCGGCTCACTATAGCTTGGCGCGCATCGCGTTCGATAGACTGGAGTTGGGTCTCGCCCGGCGCCATGCCGCCCTGGCGCTGGGCGGGGTGGACGACCTCGCCGCGCTCTGGCTCCTGATCTGGATCCTGGGCGACTATGGCGCGGCGATCACCCATTCGGACCGCCTTTTGGCCGCCCATCCCGGTGATGTGGATCTGCTCGTCACCCGGGCGCGCGCCTTTTATCTCACCCGCCGCTACGACGCGGCCCTGGCTTCGTTCGCCCGGGCCGCGGAGCACGATCCCCAACGGATGGGGGTCGGCTTCGGCCTGGCCGAGTTGCTCCTGCTGTCCGGCGATCATCTGTCCGGATGGAAGCGGTTCGACTCGCTCGTCACCGAAAGCGTCCTCGAGGCCGTCAGGCCGGAGGTTCGCCCCTCGCTCGAGACCTATTGGCAAGGCCAGTCCCTGAAGGGCAAGCACATCCTGGTGGTCCATTTTCTGGGCATCGGCGACAATATCATGATGGCCCGGTTTGCCCGATCGCTGAAGGCGCGGGGCGCCCACGTAACCTTCTGCTGTCGTCCGGAACTCTACCGCCTATTTGAAAATCTGGCGGGCGTTGATGACCTGCGAGACTCTTATAACGAGGAGCCCTGGGGCAATTTCGATTATTGGAGCTTCGACTACATGCTTCCCCGGTGGCTGGGAGGCTCGGAAAACGCCATCCCCGCTTTTCCGGAGGGCTATGTGGACGCCCCCCCGCCGACGCCTGGCGTGGAGCGCCTTCCGGGTCGCTTAAGGGTTGGTCTCTGCTGGTCCAGCGCGCCGGTCCATTTCACCGGCGCCAGCCGCTTCGTGCCCCCCGAGGCCCTCGCGCCCCTGGCCGATCTGGAAGATGTCGACTGGTTCGTGGTTCAGAAGGGGCCCTTCAACGCGGGCTTCGCCGGGCGCAGCGGCCTTCCCGTCATCGACCCCTCGCCTGAATGGGCGGATTTTCGCGACACCGCCGCCTTCATGGCGACCCTCGATCTCGTCATTTCCATCGACTCCTCCCCACTTCATCTCGCCGGCGCCTTGGGGATTCCCGCCTGGGGCCTGATCTGCGCCGCGCCGGACTGGAAGTGGGGCCTCGCCCAGGTCTCCCCCTGGTACCCGCAAATCCGCCTCTTCCGTCAGGAGCGGCTGGGTGATTGGGCGCCCGTGATCGCAGAGGTGAGGGGCGCGCTGGAGACGTGGGGACACACACCAGATTCACAAAAAGCGCGTGACGATAAATAACCTGCTGGATAATTCCGCCGCGCCTTAGGCGGACGATTTCTGTTGCAACTCTTGAAACATGAGCGCTTCCCACATGGTTATACTCCCGTCGATCTGGTCGAAAAGCCGGTCGTAATTGGTCCACCCAAAGGCTGGCGCACGCGCGGCGGCGGCTGATTGGGCGTAAGTGGCGAAGGCGCCGGCGGCCGCGGCCAGCATCTTATCGCGAATGACGAGCATTAGGTGGTGTTGACGAAGTGTTGTCGCCCAAGTGGCGAGACCAACCAGTCGGACCCATTGTCATAGCCAGTAACCAGGAAACCATCGCTGCTCTGCTCGAAAACGTGATGGGGTCTGTTTGGCTAGCTTGTAGCCGACGACGTATTCGCGAAGGCGTTCGATCTTATAGGTCGCCGTCATTCAGGGTCGAGCTCCGCGCAGTACAAGTCGAGATTAAATCCCGACAGACGATGGGTCTTCAGCAGTTGTGAAAGGCGCTCGCTGCAGAACCACCTGAACTCATACCTGATACCCGGGATAGATTCTGGTTTCCGCAAAGAAGGCTTTAAGCGCGCCATCCCCGTCGGGAAATTCCATAAGCGTGCCGGAATGTCTGGGTCCGTGGTCGGGCCCTAAAATGTAAGCCACTGTACCCCCCCAATGAAAGCGGACGTGTGTGTCCCCACTTTACGCCCGCTTTACACTCGCCCACGAGTCGAGGGCGTCCAGCGGTTCGAAATAGAGGTGATGGTGGCTCTTGCAGCCCGGATTGAAAGGCGCGGCGCAGGAGGGACAGTGATTGTCGCCCGCCAGATAGGCGCTCACGCTCAGAGCCGCGCCGCAGGCGCCGCACAGGATCGCCGCCTGGTCCCAGTCCGCCTTGGGCCAAAGCGCAACGGGGTGATCCGCCATCTCGTCATGGCACTCCCGGCAGGCGTAATAGACCCCGCAACACCGCATCTTGATCGCGATGATGTCCAAGGGGCCATGATAGTGGGCGCAGCGCGTTTGGGGATCGAGCGCGCGGCCCTTCACGATTGGCGGCATAAACGCCCCCCCGAATCCGGCCGGCCCCGTTTTGGCCGGCGCCGTCCATGTCTCACGTCCCGGGCCTTAGCTCCATCATCGGGTGGCCTCGCCCCCCAATCCGCGCTAGCTCCCTCACAATGACCCTGCGGGCGACACCCTTCGAGCTTGGGCCGGTGCATTTCATCGGCATGGGCGGCATTGGCATGAGCGGCATCGCCGAGATCATGCTGCGCCAGGGCTATAAGGTTCAGGGCTCTGACGCACGGGACAGCGCCAATATGGAGCGCCTGCGGGCCCTGGGCGCCCGGGCCTTCATCGGCCACGCCGCCGCCAATGTGGAGGGCGCATCGGCCATCGTCTATTCCAGCGCCATCAAGGCCGATAACCCCGAAATGGCCGCCGGCCGCGCCCAGCGCATTCCTCTCGTTCGCCGCGCCGAAATGCTGGCCGAGCTCATGCGCCTCTCTTTCTCTGTCGCCGTGGCCGGCACACACGGCAAGACCACCACCACCTCCATGATCGCCGCGGTCCTGGATGCAGGGGGCCTTGATCCCACCGTGGTCAATGGCGGCATCATCAACGCCTATGGCGCCAACGCCAAGGTGGGGGAGGGCGAGTGGATCGTCGTGGAGGCCGATGAGAGCGACGGCACTTTCCTCAGGCTCCGCTCCACCGCCGCCGTGGTCACCAATATCGACCCCGAGCATCTCGACCATCACGGCGACTTCGAAAGCCTCAAGCGCGCCTTTCAGGATTTCGTCCAGAACATCCCTTTCTATGGCTTCGCGGTGCTCTGCGCCGACCATCCCGAGGTTCAGCAGATGGCCTCGCGGATCGAGAACCGGCGCCTCGTCACCTACGGGACGAACCCTCAGGCGGAGGTTCGCGCTTCGGATATTCGAATGGGGCCCGAGGGCGCGAGGTTTTCCGTCCAGCTCACCAGCCCCGAGGGCGAGGTTCGCACTCTGGGCGAGGTCTCCCTCCCCATGGCCGGGCGCCATAATGTCTTGAATGCTCTCGCCGCCATCGCCGTGGCGCGTGAACTGGGGGTGGACGACGCCGATATCCAGCGGGGCTTGGCGGGCTTTGGGGGCGTGCGCCGGCGCTTCACCACCACAGGCGTGGTGGCGGGGGTGCGGATCATCGATGATTACGGCCACCATCCCGTGGAGATCGCCAGCGTCCTCGCCGCCGCCCGGTCCATGACCGCCGGCAAGGTCATCGCCATCGTCCAGCCGCATCGCTACAGCCGCCTGCGCGATCTTTTCGGCGATTTCTGCCGGGGCTTTAACGACGCGGACCTGGTTCTGGTGGCCGATGTCTATCCGGCCGGCGAGGCGCCCATCCCTGGCTTCGACCGCGACGCCCTGGTGGAGGGTCTGCGCCGCAACGGCCATCGGGCCGCTCACGCCCTCGCGGGCCCCGCCGATATCGCCGGCCAGATCGCCGCCGAAGCCAGCGACGGCGACATGGTGATCTTTCTGGGCGCCGGTGACATCACCGCCTGGGCCCACGCCCTGCCCCCATCCTTGGCCGAGGCCCTCGCCGCCCGGGACCAGGCGGCGGCGTGACCCCCAGAAAATGACAGATTGGCGCGGCGACCTGCCGCCCGTTCGTGGCCGGCTCCTTCCGGACGAACCCCTCGGTCCTTTCACCTGGCTAAGGGTCGGGGGCCCGGCCGAACTCCTCTTCCTCCCCGCCGATGAAGACGATCTGGCGAGCCTGCTTGAGCGCCTGCCGCCGGAGGTTGCGGTGACCGTCCTGGGCGCCGGTTCCAATGTCATTGTCCGCGACGGCGGTATCAAAGGTCTCGTCGTCCGTCTCGTCGGCCGCGCCTTTGGCGAAGTCGCCGCCGAGCCGGGGGAGGGGCGCATCATCGCCGGCGCCGCGGCCCTCGACGCCAATCTGGCCCGCGCGGCCGGGCGCGCCGGTGTGGCGGGCCTGGAATTCTTCGCCGGCATTCCAGGTACGATCGGCGGCGCGCTGACCATGAACGCGGGCTGCTACGGCGGGGAGACGGCCGATGTTCTGTCCGTCGCCTGGGGCGTGGACCGCCGGGGCCAGAAGCAGATCTTCGCACCCCTCGACCTTGGCTACAGCTATCGCGCCAGCCGCGCCCCGCCGGACCTCATCTGGACCGGCGCGGTCTTCCAGGGCCATGCCGGCGATCCAGAGCACATCGCGGGGTCCATCGACGCCATAACCCGCCGCCGCGAAGCGACCCAACCTTTGCGCGAAAAGACCGGCGGCTCGACCTTCAAGAACCCCCCCGGCCATTCCGCCTGGAAACTCATCGACGAGGCCGGCTGGCGCGGCCGGGGTGTCGGCGGCGCCATGATCTCCCACCTCCACGCCAATTTCCTCATCAACACCGGCGCCGCCACCGCCGCCGAACTCGAGGGCCTCGGCGAAACCATCCGCGCCGACGTGGCGGCGAAGACCGGAGTGATGCTCGAATGGGAGATCAAGCGGATCGGGGAGGCCTAGTTTCCCCTCCCTCGCCAAAGCGGGGGAGGCGAGCAACCCTTGTGGCGATAGGCCCTTAACAGCCGCCCCCGAGTCAGCGGAAAAGTTTCCAAATTCGAAACCGCCCGCCCCTCGGAGCCACAATGCCGCCGCCGCTCACTGGCCAACATGTCGCAGTGCTGATGGGAGGGCTTTCGGCTGAGCGGGAGGTGAGCCTTTCCTCCGGGGCCGCTTGCGCCGACGCCCTAGATCGTCTGGGGGCTGCGGTCACCCGTATCGACGCTGGCCGCGACCTCGCCGAGGTGCTGACGAAACTGAAACCCGACATCTGCTTCAACGCCCTTCACGGCGCCTGGGGCGAGGACGGCTGTGTCCAGGGGGTGCTGGAGACCCTCGCCATTCCCTATACCCACTCCGGCGTCCTCGCTTCGGCGCTGGCCATGGACAAGACCAAGGCCAAGGCGGTCCTGGCCGCGGCGGGCGTCACGGTCCCCGGCGGCGGGCTTTTCAGCCGCTTTGACGCCGGCGCCGATCACGTCCTGCCGCCGCCCTATGTGGTCAAGCCCAACGCCCAGGGCTCCTCCGTGGGGGTGTTCCGGGTCTTCGAAGGCGCCAACCGCCCGCCGGCCGAACTGCTCTCCGCCGACTGGACCATGGGCGATGAGGTGGTGGTCGAGCCCTATATTCCCGGCCTCGAACTGGCCGTCGCCGTCATGGGGGGCCAGGCGCTCGGCGTGACCGAGATCGAGGCTACTACGGGCTTTTATGACTATGAAGCCAAATATTCCGATGGCGGCTCGCGCCACATCATCCCCGCGCGCATCCCCGCCCATGTCGCCGATAAGGCAAAGGCCCAGGCCCTTGCCGCTCACGCCGCCTTGGGGTGTCGGGGCCTCACGCGAAGCGACCTTCGTTATGACGACGTTAACGACCTTCTGGTCCTCCTGGAGATCAACACCCAGCCCGGCATGACGCCCACTTCCCTCGCGCCCGAGCAGGCGGCCCACGCCGGTCTGGATTTCGATCAGTTGGTGCTTTGGATCACACAGGACGGCTTTGGGGATGGCTATGGCGGCGATTGATGCGGGAGGGGGCAGGGCGGGGGCCGCGCCGCGCCGGCCGCGCGTCGCCGCGCCGCCCCCCAGCAAGCTTCATGCCGCCCATGGCGTCGGCCTGCGGGCGCCGGTGGCCGGCGCCGTCGCCGCGCTGTTGGCCCTCTTGATCATCGCCGCGGGTCTCGCCACCGGCGGCCGGGGCGAGGCGCTTCTGGATATAAGCCAGGACGCCGCCGACGCGTCCGCTCAGGCCCTTTCCAAGGTTCCCGGCCTTCTCAAAGGCGATCTCGACAGCTTTGGCTGGCGCGTGGCTCAGGTGAGGATCTTGGGCGCGACCCCCGCCGCCGAGGCCGAAATCCTGGCCGCCGCTGACGTGCGACCTGGCCAATCCCTCACGGCGCTGGATCTCGCCGCCATCCGCGCCCGGGTGGAGAAGGTGGGCTGGGTCGCCAGCGCCCGCGTGATCCGGCTTCTGCCGGGCGCCCTGGAGATCGCTGTCGTCCAGCGGCCCCTCATGGCGATCTGGGAACATGCTGGCCACGCCACGGTGGTCGCCGCCAATGGAACGCCGGTAAACGTCGTCGATCCCAGCGCTTTTCCGGGCCTGCCCCTGGTGGTGGGGGAGGGGGCCAATACCGCGGCCTCGGCGTTCCTGCCCATCCTGGCGCGACATCCGGGACTGATGGGCAAAACCAAGGCTCTGGTGCGGGTGGATGACCGGCGCTGGAACCTGCTGCTGGCCGATGGCGGCCTGGTGTTCTTGCCCGCCGACGACGAGGAGGGGGCCCTGCAACATCTTGAGGCGCTCCAGGCCAGCGCCAAAATTCTCGACCTAGGTCTGGCGCGAATCGATCTGCGCGACCCAGAGATGGTGGTGGTGCGACCCCGGAGCGCGCCGGCGCCGGCAAGCCCCGCCGTGATGACGAAAAAGGGAGCCTAGATGGTTCAGCTTGAGATGGAACGGCGCCCCGGCCATCGGGATGGCGCCTCCCTCGACAAAAAAGTGTCGAAGCGTCGCGACGGCCGCGAGGGGCTGAAACTGCCCCTTGGTCGCTCTAATGTGGTGGCGGCGGTGGATCTGGGCGCCAGCAAGGTCGCCTGTTTCATCATGCGCGCCGATGGCGTGCGCAAGGGCGAGCGGACCCTCACCGCCGCCGGCGTCGGCTATGTGGCCTCCCGCGGCGTGCGCGGCGGCGGGATCGTCGATATGGACGAGGCGGCCCAGGCCATTGGTCAGGCCGTGGAGCGCGCCGAGGCCATGGCCGGAATCGACGTCCAGGGCGTCATCGTCACCACCTCGCTCGGCCAGATCGCCAGCCATCGCGCCACGGCCCGCGTGCCCTTAGGGGGCCGTCCCGTCAGCGAGGCCGACCAATCACGCGCCGTGGCCCAGGCCCTGGCGGGTCTGCGCCTGACCCGACGCCAGCCGGTCCATCTGCGCCCCATCGCCTGGACCCTCGACGGCCAGCGCAATGTCCAGGATCCCACCGGCATGAGCGCCCGCACCCTGGGGCTCGACCTGGTGGTGGTCTCCATGAACGAGAGCGTTTGCGAGACCCTCGCCCATTGCGTGGAGCGCGCCCACCTCCAGTTCGAGGGGGTGGTGGCCTCGCCCTACGCCTCCGCCCTCGCGGCGCTTGAGGAAGACGAGATGGAGCTGGGCTCCATCTGCATCGATATGGGCGGCGGCTCGACCTCGGTGGCCGTCTTTTCCGGCGGCGCCCTGACCCATGTGGACAGCCTCCCCGTGGGCGGCGCCCATGTGACGCAAGATGTGGCCCGGGGCCTTTCCACCTCCATCATCGGCGCCGAGCGGATCAAGACCTTCTATGGTTCGGCCATCGCCTCGGCCAATGAGGACCGGGAGATGATCGAGGCCCCGCCGCGCGGCGATGATCCCGGCGCCGGCCCCGTCACCGCGCCGCGTTCCTTGCTCAAGGGTATCATCGCCCCCCGCGTGGAGGAGACGCTGGAGCTTCTGCGCGACCGCCTCCGGGCCTCGGGCGCCCTCGTCGATCCCGGCGCCGGCCTGGTGCTCATCGGCGGCGCCAGCCAGCTCGCCGGCGTGCGCGAGGTCGCCGTCCGCGTCTTCGATCGCCCCGTGCGTTTGGGCCGTCCCCGCCGCATGCCCCACCTCGCCGATAACGCCGCCGGCCCCGCCTTCTGCGCCGCCGCGGGCGTTCTCCAGCGCGCCGCCTTCGGCCCCCGCGAAGCCTTCCCCCGCCGCCATTCCGCCACCCGCCCCGCGACCCCTCTCGACCCCAAAGCCGGCGTCGTCGCCAAAGCCGCCGCCTGGCTCAGGGATAATCTGTAGCGGCGGGCGACCCTCCGGGCGCGCCGCTTTCACCACAAAGCGCACAAAGAGCACGAAGGATTCTCGAAGGGCGCTAACACTGGCGGCGAGTTGGGGGCTAAACGGTTAGGTGCGCTTCGCCCGGAAATCCCGGCCGAAGGCCTTCACGTCAATCCTCGCATCGCGCCCTTCGCCTGGGAAATATCCCGGGCCCCTTTGTGAAACCTTCGTGCTCTTCGTGGCCTTAGTGGTGAAAAGCCTTCTGTCCCCAGCCCCAGCCCTAAAATCCTTAATTTTCCAGATAAACCTCGTCCAATCCTCGACGAATCGGCGACTCGGCTTATCGAGTTAACGTCCGATTAAGGGTGTCAGTATCCTATCCCCCCTGTTCGACATTGCGGCCGCCTAGGGTCACGGAGTTGTCATGACGTTCAAGGTTTTCGCTCCCCCCACCAAGGAACTGAAGCCCCGTATCGTGGTCTTCGGCGTCGGCGGCGCCGGCGGCAATGCGGTCAACAACATGATCGACGCCGGCCTCCAGGGCGTCGAGTTCGTCGTCGCCAACACCGACTCCCAACAGCTGGCCTTTTCCAAGACCGACAAGCGCATTCAGCTGGGCGTCAATGTCACCCAGGGCCTCGGCGCCGGCGCGCATCCGGAAGTGGGCATGTCCGCCGCCGAGGAATCCGCCATCGAGATCGGCGAGCATCTCGACGGCGCCCACATGGTCTTCATCACCGCCGGCATGGGCGGCGGCACCGGCACGGGCGCGGGCCCCATCATCGCCAAGTGCGCGCGTGAGCGGGGCATCCTCACGGTCGGCGTCGTCACCAAGCCCTTCCACTTTGAGGGCCGCCACCGTATGCGCCTGGCCGACGCGGGGATCAGCGAGCTGCAGCGCTATGTGGACACCCTGATCGTCATCCCCAATCAGAACCTCTTCCGCGTCGCCAATGAGCGCACCACCTTCACCGAGGCCTTCGGCATGGCCGATCAGGTGCTCCATTCCGGCGTCCGCTCCATCACCGACCTGATGGTGCTGCCGGGTCTTATTAATCTCGATTTCGCCGATGTGCGGACGGTCATGACCGAGATGGGCAAGGCCATGATGGGCACCGGCGAAGCGGTGGGCGAGGGCCGCGCCCTCATGGCCGCGGAAAACGCCATCCAGAACCCGCTCCTCGACGAGGTGACCCTCAAGGGCGCCAAGGCCGTTCTGGTCAACATTACCGGCGGTCTCGACATGACTCTTCTGGAAGTCGACGAGGCGGCCAACGCCATTTCCAGCCAGGTGGATGCCGAGGCCAATATCATCTTCGGCGCCGCCTTCGATCCCGCGCTCGATGGAATGGTCCGGGTCTCCGTGGTCGCCACGGGCATGGACGGCGCCTCCATCGCCGCTATCGAGCCCTATCACGAGCCGCGCCGCAAATCGGCGCAGAGCCCGGTCGAAGCCTTCGCCAGCGCCCCGCCGGAACCGGAGATGGACCTTGAGCCGGTGCTGGAGCTCTCCACACCCGCGCCCGCCCTCAATCCTGCCTATGCGCCTGAGCCGGTCATGGCCCATCTGGACCAGCCTCTCTTGTTCGCCGAGCCCGCCCAGGTTCGTAGCCAGGCCCCTCTTGCGGGGTGCGTCGTCGATGCCGCCGATGAGGAGCCGGTTTTCGTCGAGCGCCACTACGCCGACGAGCGTCGCGCCAAGTCCGGCGGTTTCATGCGCATGTTCGGGGGTCGTCCGCGCCCCGAAGCCCCGCGCACGCTCCCCGCCCGCTCATCCGGCGGCGCCCTGCCGGTGGAGGCTCTGGAGGAGGGCGAGGTGGAAAACACCGCCGAGCTGGAGATCCCCTCCTTCCTGCGTCGCCTCGCCAACTAGCCAGGTTCCGCCTGATACAGGCGGAAACACGATTTGTGTTGAGGGGCGGGGCCACCGTCCCTACTCAAGGTTCAGGGGTGAATTCGCTGGAGCTCCGCTTGAACGCCGCCCTGCAACACACGCTGGCATCCACGATCCGTTTCGAGGGCGTGGGCATCCACACCGGCGCCATCGCCCATGTGACCATTGAGCCAGCCGCGCCCGGCGCCGGGGTCGTGTTCCGCCGCACGGATGTCAAGGACCGAGACCCCCGCATCCCCGCCCACGCGGAGAACGTCTGCGAGACACGCCTGGGCACGGTGATCGGCAATGCCGATGGCGTCACCGTCTCAACCATCGAGCACATGATGGCGTCGCTCTCCGCACTCGCCATCGATAACGCCGTGATTTCCCTGGACGGCCCCGAAGCCCCGATCATGGATGGCTCCTGCGAGCCCTTCCTACGCCTCATCGACCGCGCCGGCCGCCGTCCTCAGGCCGCGCCGCGCCCTTGGCTGGAGATCCTGGCCCCCATCGTCGTGCGAGACGGCGACAAGAGCGCAGCGCTCCTTCCGGCTGACGCATTCGAGGTCTTCTTCGAGATCGCCTTCGACGACGCCGCCATCGGCGTCCAACGCCTGGATCTGCGCATCGATGAGAACACCTTCCGCCAGGACCTCGCCAATGCCCGCACATTCGGCTTCCTGCACGAGGTCGAAGCCCTGCGCGCCGCTGGCCTCGCCCGGGGCGGGACCCTGGAGAATGTCGTGGTCATTGACCACGGGCAGGTGATGAACCCCGAAGGCCTGCGCCGTCCCGACGAATTCGTCCGCCACAAGATGCTCGACGCCCTGGGCGACCTCGCCCTCCTGGGCGCCCCCATCCTCGGTCGTTACGAAGGCCGCTTCAGCGGCCACGCCCTCAACAACGCCCTGGCCCGCGCCGTCCTCGCTCAGCCCTCCGCTTGGCGCCTTACCGCGCCCGCGCCTCTGGCCAAGGCGGTATGATTTTCTCCTCCCCCGCTTCGCGCCCCTAACCCGTCATCCCGGCCAAGCATAGCGCGAGCCGTGACCGAGGCGACCGGTTACCCCCGTTGCGGTTCGCGAACCTCGGCATCATAGCCAGTCCCCTGGGTCCCGCAGCCCCGCTCCGCTTCGTTTGGGATGACGAATGGGGATAGGAAGCACTTAGTATGACGGGGAGGATCTCTCACACTCTCGGAACACGAAACGCCCCCATTCGGCACAGTCACCATGGCACACTCTCGCGCGGAATTGCTCACGGCCTCCCCACATCTTAGCCGGACCGTGACCCTGGTCATGGCCATCGCCTGCGGCGTGGCGGTTGCGAACATCTATTATAACCAGCCCATGCTGGGCATCATGGAGGCCAGCTTCCCGGGGCGGGCCGGGGTGATCGGCCTTGTGCCCACAGCCACCCAGCTGGGTTACGCCGCGGGCCTCGTGACCCTGGTTCCCTTGGGAGACCGGTTCGAGCGGCGGCGGCTTATCCTGATCCAGCTAGCCGCCTTGACGCTCGCTCTGGTTGCCGCCGCCCTGGCGCCCAGCGCCTGGGCGCTCGTGCTGGCCTCGGTGCTTGTCGGTGCGGCGTCAAGCGTGGCGCAGCAGATCGTGCCCTTCGCCGCGGAGTTGGCCGAGCCCAGCCGCAGGGGCGCGACGATCGGCATGGTGATGAGCGGCCTACTCTGCGGCATCCTGTTTGGCCGTGTCTTGGCGGGCTCTGTCGGCGACCACTATGGCTGGCGCGCCATGTTTTATCTGGGCTGCGTCCTGGCGGTCGGGGTCGGTGTCCTGCTCGCGGCGGTTTTGCCGAAAAGTCGCCCAACGTCGCGGGAGAGCTACGGCGCCTTGCTGAAGTCCCTGGCTGTCCTCTGGCGCGAAGAGCCGAAATTGCGGCGCGCGACCGTGATCCAGGGCTGCATGTTCGGCGCCTTCAGCGCCCTCTGGACGATCCTGGCGCTGCAACTTGCCGCGCGATACCACCTTGGCGCCGAGGTGGCTGGCCTCTTTGGAGTTGTGGGCGCGGTCGGCGTGCTCATGGCGCCCATCGCCGGCAAGATCGCCGATCGCAGAGGGCCTCACACCGTCATCGGCCTTGGCGCCGTGATCATGCTCGGGTCCTGGGCGGTTTTTGGTCTCTGGGGCGCCATGGCCGGCCTTGTTGTCGGGGTCATTCTGCTCGATTTCGGCGAGCAAGGCGCACTGATCTCCAACCAGCACGTGATCTACGCGCTACGCCCCGAGGCGCGGAATCGGCTGAATACGGTGTTCATGGGCGGAATGTTTGTTTGCGGCGCCGTCGGCTCAGCGGGCGCGAGCCTCGCCTGGGAATTCGCCGGCTGGGGCGCCGTCTGCGCCTTCGGGGCGGCTCTGGTCGTTATCGCCCTGGCCGTTCACGCGCGGCGCCCTCACACGCGCTGAACGCTCCCGAACTGCCGCGCATAGTCAGCCGTCAACATCGCGTTCTCCCGCGCGCTGACGCCCGCGGTGAGTTTGGGGAAAAGGTCCGCCTCTTCCTCATCCTTGGCGTGATGCAGGATCGCGGTCTTCAGGGCGCTGACCTTCGCCAGCCACGCGTCATCGCCCTTGGGCGTGACCTCCAGATCGGCATTGCCGACCTTGGCGTGGGCCTGTTCGATATAGAGCTGGTCCGAAGCCTGGGTGAGACCCAGCCGCGCCAGAGCAGGGTAGAGGACGTTTTCCTCGGCGACAGAATGGGCGGTGAGCAGATAGCCCAGATGCTTCTGCAGCCGGGTCCGCTCGGCGACCTGACTGTCGGAGGTGGCCAGGATCATGCCCAGGTTATCGGCGATCAGCGCGTGATGGGCTTTCACCATATCGAACCACGTCCCGCCCGCGGTCTGCGCTTCCGCCACGGATGCCCGCATCGCCGCGAAGGCCGCGACCCCCACCGCGCTCAGGCCCAGGGCCCGGCGTGAAAGATCGAGATTCATAGCCTATCTCCCTTAAGTCTTCGTGGCGCCTGAATCTAGCGCGTTCTGATCAGGTCCCAGGCCGCAAACAGGGCCGGGGGAACCACAATGGCGAAGAAGATCCAATCGAACATCTGCTGCGACATTTTTCTTAAACCTCCTCTGTGATGTCTTTATCAACATCGCAAAGCCTCAAACGGTTCCACGCGAAGTTATAGTGAAGCTATACTTGGATCATATTAGGTCAGATTCAGCGCCACCTTGCCGCCCAGCTCGGGCGCGACGCCGGTCAGATTGGCCTTGGCGATCTCGAAGGCGAATTTCACCACATTGGAGTCGGAGATCCACACCTCGGTATCCTCACAGGCGAGGCGCAGCATGATCAGGTGGGGATCGCTCTTGCCCTTGGGAAAATAGGCGGAGACCACGGGGCTCCAGAACTTATCTCGATGCAGGGGGTCCGCCGATGCGGTCAGGCGGCCACGGATCGAGGCCTGCAGCTTGCGATCCTTCGACATGAAGACATAGAGCCCGGTCGCCCCGGTCTGCGCCGCCTCGGCGAGGCTATTGTCGGTCTGGGTATAGAACCACAGGCTGCCGGTTTCGGGCTCGGCGAACGTGGTCATGGGCACGAAATGCTCACCCCGCGCGCTTGCCGCCCCCAGCATGCCAAAGCGCGTCTCGGCGATCTCTTCCCAAAGCTTGTGTTCAACGGCGGCCTTGTCGTGGATGTTGGTGGTCATGGGCGTCTGCCTCGTCTTAAAGCCACAGGGTCCGCCTTAAACCACCGGGGCGCCGGGCCGTTCCCGGCTTCAGTCCCAGACCCGCGTCAGGCGTCCGCCGAAATCCTGGCGACCCTCGCGGAGCCGACAGGCGGCTTGGGGCGTTTGCGTAACTTGTCACCTCCGCCGAAAGACCACCCGATGCCCGCCCGAAAGTGGGATCTGCAACACCTGCGTCTGGCGGTGGATGCGGCCGGGGTGGCCATGTGGTCCTGGAACGTCGCCACCGACAAGCTCCTGATGGATAGCCGCGGCGCGGCCCTTTGGGCGGTGGATGACGGGCCCGAGGTCCGCTTCGCCGATCTCTCCGCTCACATTCACCCCGCCGATCGCGACCGTGTCCAGGCCGCCTTCGCCGCCACGCGCGCCCTCTCCGGTCCCTATGAGATCGATTTTCGGATCATGGTCGGCCACGAGATTCGGTGGATCTCCGCCCGCGGCCAGGGGAGCGATGGCAAGATCCGAAAGAAGGTCGTCTTCGGCGTCTTTCTCGATGTGACCGGCCGCAAGCAGGCCGAGGAAGGTCACGAACTCCTGGCCGGCGAGATGAGCCACCGGGTCAAGAACCTGCTGATGATCGCCACGGCTCTCACCGCCATCACCTCTCGCTCAGCCACCAGCGCGCCCGACATGGCCCGCGAGCTCACCCGCCGTCTCACCGCCCTCGGCCGCGCCCATGATCTGGTCCGCCCCGTCCCGGGCGATAACGGGCGCGGCGCCCTTCTGGGGGACCTGCTTTCAGTTCTCCTCGCCCCCTACGATGATTTGGGCGCCTTCAGCGGCCGCATCCGGGTCTCCGTGCCCCGCGTGGCGGTGGGGGAGGGGGCCGCCACAACCCTTTCGATGGTGCTGCATGAACTGGCCACCAATTCGGTCAAATATGGCGCCCTCTCCACCCCCGCGGGGTTGCTCGACATCTCCTGTGACACGCCGGGCGATGATATTACCCTGGTCTGGACAGAGAGCGGCGGGCCCGAGGTCACGCCCGCCGGCGCCGCCCAGGGCTTTGGCAGCCGCCTCCTTCACCGCAGCATGCTCGACCTCGGCGGCGCCATCAAACTGGACTTTCTCAAAGGCGGCCTTGTGGCGACCCTGACCATGTCGGCGGAGAGGCTGGGGTCGTAAATGGCGGTGGCGCCGGTCAGTCGGCCTCGTCGGCCAACCGTTTGAAAATCGTGATGAAGTCGGTGGCGGTTGCGCGATCCAGCGCGCCTTGGGCGACCTCCTGGGCGGTCCACATCCAGGAGCGGGCGGGGTCGTCGCGCATGGCCCAGTTTGGGAACAGGCGATCCGTCACCCGGCGCGACATGCGTTTGACCACCTCCAGATGACGATTATCGCGGGCGATCCCGCCATAGCGCGCTTCCACGGCTTCCTGTGGCCCTTCCAGAAGCTGAAGATAGAGGTCGTGCCGACAGATCAGGGCGCCGGTGATCCCGTCGCGCGCATTATTGCGCCGGGCGGTGAGCAAGATCCCGTTCAGGGACGCATCATCAAAGCCGAACGGCCGCGACGAATAGATCAGTTGGATCATGTCTGTCACTGAAGATCACTCCCGCCGCGCGCCAAACCCAGAGCCATACACCGGTTCGAGACGGCGCGTATCGTGGGCAGAGGCTTAAGGCCTCATCCCGGCTCCGCATCCAGGCGGCGACCCATAGCCATTCCAACCCTGGGGCCAACCCGCCCTAGAGCATCCGCCACCCCCCACACCTTCGCCTTAGGAACACCCCGCCCCCGCGCGGGTTTTGGGAATGACACCCCAAACCTCAAGGCCCGCCAACATGATCTACATCGAAGAGACCCTCCTGGACACCGCCGGCGCCCCGGTGACGCCAGGCTATATCGCCCCCCGAGCCGAGGAGCCCGCCGCGGCCTCCAACCCGAAATCCTGGTGGGAGCGTCTCGACGGTGACATGAGAAAGGTGCTGGAGACCTTCGAGGATCTGGAGCCCCTGCCCATCGAGACCCTCACCGCCGAGGCGGCGCGCGAGCAACCCACGGTCGCCGACGCCGCCCTGACCCTTCTGCGCGAGCGCAAGCTGGATCGCATCGCTGATCTTGGCGTGAAGACGCAGGATATCACCATCGCGGGCGCCGCCGGCCCCTTGCCGGCCCGGCTCTATGGGGTGGATGAGGACCGCGACGCCGATGCGAAGCTGAGGCCCGTGGTGGTCTATTGGCATGGCGGCGGCTTCGTCCTCGCCGATATCAACACCTATGATTCCTCGCCGCGCGTCATCGCCAAATTCTCCGGGGCCATCGTGGTCTCCTGCGACTATCGCCACGCCCCGGAAGATAAGTTCCCCGCCGCGCACGACGACGCCTTCGCCGCCTATAAATGGGTCTTGGCTCATGCTGAGAGCTTCGGCGGCGATCCGGCCAAGGTCGCGGTGATGGGGGAAAGCGCCGGCGGCAATCTCGCCGCCAATGTCGCCATCCGCGCCCGCGATGAGGGCGTCCCCGCGCCGGTCTATCAGGCCCTGATCTATCCCGTGGCGGGCCATGACATGGAGACCCCCTCCTATCTGGAGAACGCCCACGCCAAGCCGCTCAACAGGGCGATGATGGGCTGGTTCGTGGATAAATACCTGAATGTCCCCTCGGAGGCCTACGACCCACGCATTAGTCTCCTGGCCGCAAACCTCGCGGGCCTGCCGGACGCCACCGTCGTCTGCGCCGAGATCGATCCCCTCCGCTCGGAGGGGGAGGCCCTGGCCGAAAAGCTGAAAGCCGCCGGCGCGGAAGTCCGCACCCATACTTTCAAGGGCGTCACCCACGAATTCTTTGGCATGGGCCTCGTGGTCAAGGACGCGGCCGCCGCCGAACAGATGGTCGCCCACAACCTGAAGCGCGCCTTCGGCACGGCGATCCTGCCGATCTGAGGTACGGGTTTATGATCGCGGAAACGGCTCTCCGTATCTTCTGAAGCTGGCCCCCCGCCCGCCGAAGCCTTGGCGAAGGCGGAAGGCCCGTTGGCGTCCGCACGCCCCTGGTGTAGAGCCTTCGATCAGGTTCGGGCTGGGTGGGCCGCTAAGTCTTTAGAGGTATTTGACGTCTTGCAGTCCCCGTTTGGCCGCCGCGCCCTTATCGCCCGCCCCCTTATGGTTTTGGGCCTCATCGTCGTCACCGCCCTGAGTGGCTGTACGCTGTTCAAGAAAAAGAACCCCAGCTTGGCGTTCCAGGAGCGGCCCGTGGAGCTGCTCTATTCCACCGGCGCGCGCAATCTTGATCGCCGGCAGTGGAAGGACGCCATCACATATTTCCACGAGGTGGAGCGCCAGCATCCCTATTCGGAGTGGGCCCGCCGCTCCATGCTGATGACCGCCTACGCCCACTATGAAATGAACGACTATCCCTCGGCCATCGCCGACGCCAATCAGTTCATCGTTCTCTATCCGGGCAATACGGCGACGCCATACGCCTTCTATTTGCGGGCCCAGTGCTATTTCGAACAGATCGTCGATGTGGGCCGCGATCAGGCGGCCACGGGTCAGGCCCAGGCGGCCCTCTCGGAAATCATCCTTCGCTACCCGAAGAGCCCCTATGCCCTGGACGCCAAGCTGAAGCTCGACATGGTCCGCGACCAGCTCGCCGGCAAGGAAATGACCATCGGCCGGTACTATATGGAAAACGCCGATCCCATCGCCGCCAGCGGACGTTTCCAGACGGTGATCGATCGCTACCAGACAACCACCCACGCGCCCGAAGCCCTCTACCGCCTGGTTGCGGTGGACCTGACCATGGGCCTGCTGGACGACGCCAAGCGCAACGCGGCGGTTCTGGGATTCAACTATCCGGGCAGCTATTGGTACGCCCAAGCCTATGACCTGATGACCTCCAAGGGCCTGAGGCCTTCCACCACGCCCGGCATCCAGAGCCTGCCGCGTCTTCCCTTCACCAAGAGGCCCCCCAGCCCTGACATCGCGCCCCCGCCGCTGGAGGAACTCGCCGAGCAGGATAAGGCCGGCCCCCAAGCCGCCGCCATGCCGGTCTCCGCCAAGACCAAGCCCGCCCCCAAGCCCAAACCCCGCGGCCTCATCCACGGCGTCCTGGGGCTTTAACGCCCCTTGAGTCTCGGTCATTGTCCGGGGCATGCTGATCGGCCTCGCCATCCGGGATCTTGTCCTGATTGAAAGCTTGGACCTGGCCCCGGGGCCGGGCCTTACAGCCCTGACCGGCGAGACGGGCGCCGGGAAATCCATCATCCTCGACGCCCTCGGCCTCGCCACCGGCGCCAGGGGCGATGCGGCCTTGGTCAGGCGCGGCGCGACCCAGGCGGTGGTCACGGCGACCTTTGCCCCCGCCCCCGATGCGCCGGTCTGGGCGGTGCTGGACGAAAAGGGCCTGACCGCCCCGCGCGATGAGGATCTGGTCCTGCGCCGATCCTTGAGCGCCGACGGCCGCTCCCGGGCCTTCGTCAATGACCAGCCCGTGGGCGTCGCCCTGCTGCGAGAACTGGGCGCGCTTTTGTCAGAGGTGCACGGCCAGCACGAGACCGTGGGCCTCCTCGACGCCCGCACCCATCTGGGCCTTCTGGACCGCGTCGGCGCCTGTGAAGCCCTCGCCAAATCCTGCGCCGAGGCCTGGAGCGCCTGGCGCGCGGCGGCCGCGCGGGCCGAGGCTTCAGCTGGGGCGTGGGATCAGGCCATGGCGGCCTGCGCGGCCCTGTCGGAACAGCTTTCGGAGCTGGATCGTCTGGCCCCGGCGCCCGGCGAAGCCACGGCCCTCACCCAGACCCGCGCCATCATGGGCGCCGCGGAAAAGACCCTGGCCGATATCGCGGCCGCCCGCGACCATCTGGAGGGCGAGCGCCTCACCTCGCGCCTGGGCCAAGCCTACCGGTCCCTGGAGCGCGCGCGCCAGAGGCTGCTCAGCTCCGGCACGGACCCTGACAACGCGGCCCCGCGCCTCATCGACGCGGCCTCGGAGGCCCTGGACCGGGCCCTGGCCGAAACGACCGAGGCCATCGCCGCTGTGGACGCCGCCGCCGAGGCCTTCGCCTTTGAGCCCGAGGGTCTGGAGCGGGCGGAAGAGCGCCTCTTCGCCCTGCGCGCCATGGGTCGCAAGTTGGGGTTGGATCCCGATGACCTGGCCGGGGCGCGGGCCCAGATCGCCAAGGAGCTCCTCGCCCTGGAAAACGCCGATGAGACCGCCGCCGTCGACGAAGCCCAGGCTCGGGCGGCCCGCGCGGGTTACGACGCCGCCGCCGCCGCCCTCTCCGCCGCCCGCCGGGCGGCGGGGGATCGCCTCTCCGCCGAGGTCCAGGCCGAGCTTGCGCCCCTGAAGCTCGACAAGGCCCGCTTCCGCGTGGGCTTCGAAGCCCTGCCGGCCGACCGGGCCGGGCCCCTTGGCGTCGACAGGGTGGAGTTCGAGATCTCGACCCTGCCGGGCGCGCCCTTCCAGGGCCTGGGGGCCATCGCCTCGGGCGGGGAGCTGGCCCGCTTCGCCCTGGCGCTCAAGGCCTGCCTCGCCCGGCGCAACCTCGGGCCTCAGCCCCTGATGATCTTTGACGAGGTGGATCAGGGCGTGGGCGGCGCCGTCGCCGACGCCATTGGGCTTCGGCTGAAGCGCCTATCCGCCGGCGCCCAGGTGCTCGTCGTCACCCACAGTCCGCAGGTCGCCGCCCGCGCAGACGCCCAATGGCGGGTGCGCAAGGCCGGCGATGGCGAGGCCGTTCGCGCCGCCGTGGACGCTCTAGGCCCCGACGCGCGGGAGGAAGAGATCGCCCGCATGCTCGCCGGCGCCGAAATAACCGAAGCCGCCAGAGCCGCCGCCCGGGCCCTCATGCATGCCTGACCTGACGGCGGTGGCGGACCTCACCGAGGCGGAGGCGGCGGCCGAACTGGCGCGCCTGGCGGACGAGATCGCCGCCCACGACCTGCGCTATTACCAGGACGAAGCGCCCACCATCTCGGACGGCGACTATGACGCCCTGAAGCGCCGGAACGCGGATATCGAGGCGCTCTTCCCGCACCTCGCCGTGGAAAACTCCCCCTCCGTCCGCGTGGGCGCCCGCCGTGCCGAGGCCTTCGCTCCGGTGACCCACGGCACGCCTATGCTGTCCCTCGATAACGCCTTTTCCGACGAAGAGGCGACCGAGTTCGACGCCCGCATCCGTCGCTTCCTGCGCCTGGGGGATGACGCAATCGCCTACACCGCCGAGCCCAAGATCGACGGCCTGTCCGCCTCGCTCCTCTATCAGGGCGGCGTCCTGGTGCGCGGCGCCACCCGGGGCGATGGCAAGGTGGGGGAGGATGTCACCGCGAACCTGCGCACTTTGGAGGAAATTCCCCATCGCCTGGCCGGGTCAGGCTGGCCGGCCCTGATCGAGATTCGCGGCGAGGTCTATCTCGGCCACGCCGAATTCGCCGCCCTCAACGCCGCCGCCGAGGCCGCCGGCCAGAAGACCTACGCCAATCCCCGCAACGCCGCCTCTGGCTCGCTGCGCCAGATCGACCCCACGATTACCGCCGCGCGCCCTTTGCGCTTCTTCGCCTATGCCTGGGGCGAGATAAGCGCCCCCTTCGCCGCGACCCAGAGCGAGGCCCTCGACCTCTACCGCGCCTGGGGCCTGCCGGTGACGCCTCAGGCCGCGAGAGTGGAAGGCGCAGGGGGCCTCATCGCCGCCTACCAGCGCCTGGAGGCCCTGCGCCCGCATCTCGATTTCGACATCGATGGCGTCGTCTATAAGGTGGACCGCCTGGACTGGCAGGGGCGTCTGGGGTTTGTCTCCCGCTCGCCGCGCTGGGCCATCGCCCGCAAATTCCCGGCGCAGCAGGCCCGCACCCTCCTGGAAGCCATCGACCTGCAGGTGGGTCGAACCGGCGCCGTCACCCCCGTCGCGCGCCTGGCCCCGGTCACAGTGGGCGGCGTCGTCGTCGAGCGCGCCACCCTGCACAATGCCGACGAAATCGCCCGCAAGGATATCCGCGTCGGCGACACCGTCATCGTCCAGCGGGCGGGCGATGTGATCCCCCAGGTCGTCGAAGTGGTCCTCGCCGACCGCCCGGCGACTTCAGAGCCCTTCGCTTTTCCCACCGTCTGCCCCTGCGACCTCAAGACCCCCCTCGCGAAGGAAACCACCGCCGGGGGCGCCGAGACCGTGGTTCGCCGCTGCACCGGGGAATTCGCCTGTCCCTTCCAGCGCATCGAGCACCTGCGCCATTTCGTCTCCCGCCGCGCCTTCGACATCGAGGGCCTGGGCGAAAAGCAACTCCGCGCCTTCTTTGACGAGGGCCTGATCCGCGAACCCGCTGACATCTTTCGTCTCGCCCGCAATCAAGAAGCCCTGGCGGCCCTGCGAGAGCGCGAGGGCTATGGCGAGACCTCCATCGCTAATCTGATCGCCGCCATCGAGGCGCGCCGCGCCATCAGCCTCGACCGCTTCATATTTGGTCTCGGCATCCGCCATGTGGGCGAGACCACGGCCCTGACCCTCGCCCGCGGCTATGGCGAGGCCGCCGCCTTCCAGGAGGCCATGCTTAAAGTCGCCGCCGGCGACGCCGACGCCATGGCCGAACTGGACGCCCTCGACCAGATCGGCGCTGCCGTGGTCGAGGCCGCCGGCGCATATTTCCGCGAACCCCACAATCTCCGCGTCGTCGAAGCCCTGGAATCCGAACTCAATATCCAGCCCGCGGCCCAGCCCCGCTCTGACAGCGCCCTCGCCGGCAAGACCATCGTCTTCACCGGATCCCTGGAATCCATGACCCGCGACGAAGCCAAGGCCCAGGCCGAAGCCCTCGGCGCCAAGGTCTCCGGCTCCGTCTCCAAAAAGACCGACCTGGTCGTCTCGGGGCCCGGCGCCGGCTCCAAACTCAAACAGGCCGCCGAGCTCGGCGTTCAGGTGATCACCGAAGAGGAGTGGGGCGAACTGGCGAAGCGGTAGAAGTCCCGCTCTCCTCAAAACCGTCACCCCGGACGGCCCGCAGGGACGATCCGGGGCCCAGGCGACTGGATGCGGCGCTGCGGTTCGCCGTTGCTAAGGCTCCATCCGGTCTCCTAGGTCCCGCACTTCCGCGACGCTTCGTGCGGGATAAGGAGGAGATTTTACTGCCCCGCGGCCTTCGACGTGTCGTCCTTCAGCGCGATCATCACCTCATAGGGCTCGGAGATCGCGTCGTGGGAGGCGCCGTATTGCGCCAACATGATGGGGCCCTGGGTTTTCAGGCCCCGGACAGCGACTTGAGCCATGAAGTCCTTGGCCACCCGGCGCCAGCCGACGCCTTTCTCCCAGTTTTTTCCGTAGCGAAGCAAGGCCACCCGGGTCTGTGGCTGATCGATCCACCCGATCAGCGGCGTTTTGGCGTAGCCGAGCTTCCCTGGAGCCCAGCCGGCCGGGGGCTGAAAAGTCACCGTCCATGTGGCGGCCTCCCACACTTGCCTGAGGGGGTCGCTTTCGGACCCGCTCGCCACGGGCGCCTCGACCACCGGCGTGGCGAGTCGAAACTGTTCGACGGCCTTGCCCGGGGGCAGGGCGGGCTCGGCGAAGATACGAAAGCCATCCGACGCCGCGATGTTCAAATCGCCCTCCACATGCATCCCCACCACGCGGCGGGCGGGATAGTCCCGGATTTCAAAGTTTCCGTCGGTGAGAACCGTCCGATAGGGCGCGCTTTCGGCGGCCAGACTGGGCGCGACGAACAGAATAGCAAAAGCAAAAACCGGGAAAAGCGCGAACCGAGACATCAAGCCCTCCATCGCTAAAACCCAACATCTTATTTTACAGCCTCGCGCTCCTATCTCCAAACGTCGTCAATCGGTGTTAGCCCGGAGCCTCTCCCATGGAATATCGTCGTCTCGGCGCGTCTGGTTTCAGCGTCCCGGCCTTGAGCTTCGGCACGGGGACGTTCGGGGGCAAGGGGGAGTTCTTCAAGGCCTGGGGCGGGGTAGAGGTGGCCGAGGCGAAGCGGATGATCGATCTCTGCCTTGACGCCGGGGTCAACATGTTCGACAGCGCCGATATCTATTCCGGGGGCGACGCCGAGGCTGTCTTCGGCGCGGCGATCAAGGGCCGGCCGCGCGATAGCTACATCCTCTCCACCAAGGCGACTTTCCGCTCCGGCAAGGGCGCGAACGAGGTAGGTTCCTCCCGCTTTCACCTGATCGATGCGGTCGATAAGTCGCTGAAGCGCCTGGGCGCCGACTATATCGACATCTTCCAGCTCCACGGTTTCGACGCCCTGACCCCCGTGGAGGAGGTGCTCTCAACCCTCGACCAGCTCGTCCGCACCGGGAAGATCCGCTACACTGGCGTCTCCAACTTCTCCGGCTGGCACCTGATGAAGTCCCTGAGCGCGGCGGACCGCTATGGCTATCCGCGCTATGTGGCAAACCAGACCTATTATTCCCTCATCGGGCGCGACTACGAATATGAGCTCATGCCGCTGGCGATCGATCAGGGCGTGGGCGCGATTGTCTGGAGCCCGCTCGGTTGGGGCCGCCTCACCGGCAAGATCCGCCGGGGCCAGCCGCTCCCGGAAGTGAGCCGCCTCCACAAGACCGCCGATTTCGGCCCGCCGGTGGAGGATGAATATGTATTCAAGGTGGTCGACGCCCTGGACGCGGTGGCCCAGGAGACCGGCAAGTCGATCCCGCAGGTGGCCCTGAACTGGCTCCTCGGGCGCCCCACCGTCTCCAGCGTCATCGTCGGCGCCCGCAACGAGGAGCAACTGAAACAGAACCTCGGCGCTATCGGTTGGTCCCTGACCCCTGAGCATATCGCGGTTCTCGACGCGGCCAGCGACAAACCCCCCGCCTATCCCTACTGGCACCAATTGGGCTTCGCCGAACGCAACCCGTTTCCTGCTTAGGGCCTACCCCCGCCACCGCAGCGCCTCCACCAGCAGGCTGAACGCTGCGGTGGGCTGGCGGCGGCTGGGATAATAGAGGTGAAAACCGGGATAGGGCGGCGACCAGTCGGCCAGCACACGCTCCAGGGCGCCGCTCTCCAGGTGGCCCGCAACCTGCCCCTCCTCCAGAAGGGCCAGACCTAGGCCCCAGAGCGCAGCCTGCAGAATGGGTTCGGGTGAATTGAAAACCAGCTGCCCCTCCACCCGAACCCGAACCTCCCGCCGCCCTTTCTCGAATTCCCAGGCATAAAGCCCGCCATACGTCGCGAGGCGAAGATTGATGCAGTTGTGGGCGGTAAGGTCCTGCGGCGTCTTAGGCCGGCCGTGGGCGGCGAAATAGGCCGGGCTCGCCACCGCCGCCATCCGCAGGTCTGGCCCGATCCGCACCGCGATCATGTCCTTGGCCACCTGCTCGCCGGCCCTGACGCCCGCGTCGATCCGCTCGCTGACGATGTCAGTCAGGCCGTTATCCACCACCACCTCGACCTGAATGTCCGGATAGTCCGGCAAAAGCTTAGCCAGGGCCGGCACAAGGATCATCTGGCTCGCATATTCCGTGGCGGTCAGGCGGATCAGGCCGGACGGCTTGACCCTCAAATTGTTCAAGGCCGCCAACTCCGCGTCGATTTCCTCCAGTCGGGGCCCCGCGACTTGCACCAGCCGCTCCCCCGCCGCGGTCGGAGTCACACTGCGGGTTGTTCGGGTCAGCAGGCGGATGCCGAGCCGGGCCTCAAGGGCGTTGATGGTGTGGCTTAAGGCCGACTGTGACACGCCAAGCTCGGCCGCGGCCCGCGTGAAACTTTGGGTTTTCGCGACGGTCAGAAAAGCTGTCAGGTCCTTGAGCGTGTCGCGGTCCATTTATGAATCCTGCTCATCACCACATGCCGATATTACCCCCTAATTTCAGCATAATGCGCGCCCTAAATTCAGCGCTCTCGGGGCTGGCCAGACATGGGATGAACGATGATGAAAACGCGCAAACTTGGCACAAGCGATCTCGAGGTCTCGGCCCTCGGCTTTGGCTGCATGGGGCTCAATTTCAGTTATGGCGAGCCCCTGGAGCGGGAATCCGCGATCCGTCTGATCCGCGACGCGGTCCGACTTGGCGTAACGCTCTTCGATACAGCGGAAGTCTATGGACCCTTCACCAATGAGGAATTGGTGGGCGCGGCCCTGGCGCCAGTGCGGGATCAAGTCGTCATCGCCACCAAGTTTGGTTTCGACCTTTCGACGCCCGGTCCCGACCGCAAGCTGAGCAGCCGGCCGGAGCACATCAAATCAGTCGCCGAAGCGTCCCTGAAGCGCCTCGGCACGGACGTCATCGACCTCTTCTATCAGCATCGGGTGGATCCGAACGTCCCTATCGAGGATGTGGCCGGCGCCGTGAAGGATTTGATAGCCGACGGAAAGGTCAGGCATTTTGGCCTCTCCGAAGCCTCCGCCGCCACGATCCGCCGCGCCCACGCCGTCCAGCCCGTGACCGCCGTCCAGAGCGAATATTCCCTCTGGTGGCGCGAGCCGGAAAAGGAAGTTTTGCCCACCCTGGCCGAACTCGGCATCGGCTTTGTGCCGTATAGCCCACTCGGCAAGGGCTTCCTCACCGGCTCCATCACGGCCGAAACCCGCTTTGTGGCGGGTGACTTCCGCAATATTGTGCCTCGCTTTTCAGAGGGGTCCCGCGCCGCCAACCAAGGACTCGTGGCGGCTCTCGGCAAGATCGCCGACGGCAAGGGCCTGACCAAGGCCCAGATTGCGCTCGCCTGGCTCCTGGCCCAGGCGCCCTGGATCGTTCCCATTCCGGGCACCAAGAAACTGAACCGCCTGGAGGAGAACCTAGCCTCGGTGGATATCACACTTTCACCGGAGGATCTCCGCCATATCGAGACGGCGCTTACGGCCACCACGGTCGAAGGCGCCCGCTATCCCGCCGCCCTCTTGGAGTTGGTGGGTCGTTGAGGGCTCTCGACGGCGCGGGCCTGACAGGGCATTTCTCTCGCATTCTTGTCTTGTGAGAGTCCCGCCATGATGTTGATCCCGCGTCGTTTTCTCGGCGTCCTCCTCGCCCTGACCGCCGCGCCGGCGCTCAGCTACGCCGGCCCCGCGCCCACCTCTCCGGCCGCCGAGAGCTTTCCCCTTGGCCAGTTCAAACTCACCGCCCTTCGCGACGCCTTGAATATCGTCCCCAACGACAATTCAGTCTTCGGGGTCGGCAAGACCCCCGCCGAGGTGGCGGGCGTGCTGGCGGCGGCGGGCGCGCCTACCGACAAGGTCACGCTGGGGGTCGACGCCCTGCTGGTCCAGGGGGCCGGCCGTGTCATGCTCTTCGACACCGGGCTGGGTCCCCGCGTCCATGGCCAACTGGCCGCGAGCCTCGCCCTAGCGGGGCTCACGCCAGACCAGGTGACCGACGTCTTTATCACCCATAGCCATTTCGATCATGTGGGGGGCCTCGCCACCCTCGACGGCCATTCCACCTTCCCCAAGGCCGTGATTCACATGTCCTCCGAGGAATGGGGGTTCATGCAAAGCCAGCCGTCCAATGCGGCCCTCGTGAAGGTGATCGCGATCCAGGTGAAGCCCTTCCTGCCCGGCGGCATGGTGGCGCCCGGCGTCCGTTCAGTGGCGCTCGTGGGCCATACGCCCGGCCATACCGGCTATGAGATCAGCTCCGGCGGCGCGCGCCTGCTCGACATTGGCGACAGCGCCCACAGCGCCATCATCTCCCTGGCCAAGCCCGACTGGAATATCGAATATGATCAGGACGCCGCCGCCGGACGCGCCACCCGCCGCGCGGTCCTCACCAGACTCGCCGCCAGCCACGAATGGGTCTTCGCACCCCATTTCCCCTTTCCGGGCGTGGGCCACGTGGAGGCCAAGGGCGACGGCTTCGTCTGGGCGCCAGGAAAGCCCTGACGGCTGCGCCCGTCTAAACCGGGGCGCAGATCTCTTCGAGCCAGGCGCGGACGTCGTGTTCCACCAGCGGGCCGACGATCTCCAGAACCCGCGCATGGTAGCCGTCCAGTTGCTCCCGCTCCTCGGACGTGAGCATCGCCACGTCCACAAGGCGCCGGTCGATGGGCGCGAGGGTCAGGGGCTCGAAGCCCAGCATGGGCCTCTCGCCGCCGGGGATCGGGGCCGGTCCGGTGACGACCTGCAGGTTCTCGATGCGGATGCCGTAGGCGCCCTCTTTATAATAGCCCGGCTCATTGGAGACGATCATGCCGGGGCGCAGCGCGACGGTGTTGTTCACCTTGGCGATCCGATGGGGCCCTTCGTGGACGCCGAGATAAGAGCCCACCCCGTGGCCCGTGCCGTGGTCATAGTCGAGGCCCGCCGCCCAGAGCGGCGCGCGCGCCAGGGCGTCCAGGGCCGGACCCGTGGTGCCGACAGGATAGCGGACGCGGGTTAGGGCCAGATGACCTTTCAGCACCAGGGTGAAACGCTCACGCATTTCCGCGCTGGGCTCGCCCATGGCCACGGTGCGGGTGACGTCCGTCGTGCCGTCCAGATACTGACCCCCGGAGTCGATCAGCAGGAGCGAGCCCGGCTCGCTGCGCCGGTTGGTGCGGTGGGTGGGGTGATAGTGACAGATGGCGCCATTGGCCGTCGCCCCGGCGATGGTGTCGAAGGATATGTCCTTGAGGGCGCCGGTGGCCTCGCGGAAAGCTTCCAGCTTGGCCACGGCTTCAAGTTCATCGGGCAGGCTCAGCTGCCCCTCCGTGCCGAGCCAATGCAGGAAGCGCGTCAGGGCCGCGCCGTCTCGGATATGGGCCCGGCGGGCGCCTTCGATCTCCACCGCGTTCTTGCAGGCGCGGGGAAGGGTGGTGGGGTCCGATCCTCTGATCACCGTGGCGCCGGCGCGCTCCAGGATCTCGAAATACCAAGCCGAGGTCAGGGCCGGATCTGCGAGGA
>Ga0209208_10001873_pt1 | contig 30072 bp, 23 predicted proteins | sample S1TSphfallax_3_FD_187694 | JGI IMG/M metagenome (GOLD analysis project Ga0209208, IMG submission 187694) | Host-associated microbial communities from peat moss isolated from Minnesota, USA - S1T2_Fd - Sphagnum fallax MG (SPAdes) (version 2) | ecosystem: Host-associated > Plants > Peat moss >...
TTAGCGGTCGTGTCGCGCTTCACGTCAAGCCGGACAAAATGCCTGAACCAGAAAGAGAGACTTTCACTGCTTAGGCCGCCTCGGTAAATCGCTGCTGGTTGGTCATTCTACGATGCGCACGGGCCGCAGCTATTCGCCGCGCACGCTCGTTTCGAACCTCTTCCGGTTGCCCACGATGCCAGGTCGCCGGCGTCATGTAGCCTAATGTCGCATGTAATCGCTCTTCGTTGTAATGCTGCACGAGCCTGGCGATGATCGCTTCGGCCTGCAGGTAATTCCCGCCGTAGTCGTTGTCGCTCTCGGCACGCACGGTGCCATTGAAGCGCTCCACGATACCGTTCGATTCGGGGTGCCGCGGCTTCGTTTTGATGTCGATCAGGTTATGCGCCTTGATCACCGCCGCGACATCGCGATTGACGAACTCGCTGCCGTGATCGTGCACGACCCGAGGTCTGGCGTCTTTGGCTGCCTCGAGCGCCGCCTGCAGCTCGATCGCCACCGACTTGCCATCGAGGTTCATCAGCAGCTTGTGGTGCACGATATAGCGGCTGTAGGCATCGACAAAGCTCACCAGGAAGTAAAATCGTGCGGCGACCCAGACGTACATGACGTCGGTGTGCCACTGCTCATTCGGCGCCTTGGGCCGGAAATTGTATTCACCGCTCGACACCGTCGATCGCTTCCAGCGCGATAATAGGTCCGCATCGCTCAAAACCCGGTAAACCGTGCTCTCCCCGACGCAGGCTCTCCCCGCATCGACCATCATCCAGGTGAGCTTGCGATAGCCGATCTTCGGGTACCGCAAGGCAAACTCGCAGATCGCCGCGCGCTCCTCGGGCAGCACCTCGTACACCCGGCATGGCTTCGCCGTCTGATCCTCCAGGCTCTCTCGCCCCTTCCAGGCGTAATAGACGCTGCGCGGCACGCCCAGGGCGGCGAGTGTCCGATACACCCGCCACCCGGAACGTCGCTTGGTTTGCTCAACGATCTGCATCACCGCCGCTTTCGTCTCCGCCGGTACTCGGTATAAGTCGTCCAACTTCAAATCTTTTTTTTCAGCTCCAGGTTCTCAGCCGTGATCTCGGCGATCACCGCGCGCATGCGTTCCATCTCCGCCTTGTGCCGGGCCTCCGGATCATCCTTGCGCGGCGTGCGCTGCGCGTCGCGCTTCAGTGCCACCGCCGAACCGCCCTGGGCCACCGCCCGCCAGCGATAAAATACCGATACGGCCAAGGCATGGCGCCGACACACCTCGCTCACTGTCACCCCGGGCTGGTCCGCCTCCTTCAAAATCTCCAGCTTCTGCTCTGCCGTAAATCGTCGATGTTCGCGTTTTGTCATCCACTTCGCTCCGTCTGCGGGGCGTCCGCAGCAGCTCGAAGTCTCTCATTTTTGGGCTAGCCTTTTGTCCGGAAGTCGCTGAAGCTACACAGTCGTGGCAGTTCCACCCCGCGTCGCAGACTTGTGCGAATTGCGGACGATGCCGAGAAAAATTAAGAGATTCGACCTGCGAGCGGCGCGCCTCAGCCGTCATTTCGGACGGCTCCTTTAGTCGATGAGCCCAAGTGAACAAGGTCTTTCAAGCGGCGTACCTTTTCGAGTATCCAGGGGTAATAGACCAGCAAGACAAGGAGATCGTAAATCATGGTCTGTAACTGCCTGATCCATCATTCAGCGCCCACCGCGGCGGCACCGCCCGACGGCCGTCGCACGAGCCAGCACAGCGGGACCAGCAACATCACCAGCCACCCGGAGAAATAAAAGATATCCAGACTCGATAGCAGGTAGCCCTGCCCGATCACTTGGTGCATCACCATCGCCGCGGCAGAGTCGCCCACGAAGCCTTGGGCATGAAGCTGATTGAGCGTGCTCGAGTAAACCGGGTCGTAGGCGGATAGCGACTCCACGAGGCGCGACTGATGCAAGGCCTCGCGCCGATCCCAGAACGTGGTCGTGAGCGAGGTCGCAAAACTGCCGCTGGTGATGCGCAGAAAGTTGTTGAGACCCGAGGCGGCCGGCACACTCTCGGGCGGTAGGCGATCCAAGGAGATCGTGAGCAGCGCCACGAAGAACATGCCCATTGCGACCCCCTGTACGAGCAGCGGCACCACGAACACCCAGACGCTGGCATCCGGCGGGTAGGCCGCCCGCATGAAGTACGACACGGCGAAAATCACGAAAGATACGGCGGCAAATGCCCGCGGGTCGTACTTGCCGATATAACGACCCACAAAGGGCGCGACCAGTACGGCCGTCACACCGCTGGGAGCGGCGACCAGACCCGCCCAGGTCGCTGTGTATCCGAGCTGCGTCTGTTGCCAGAGCGGCATCAGCACGACATTGCCAAAGAACACGGCGTAACCCAGGCACAAGGCGAGGGTCCCCAAGGAGAAACTGCGCGACTTGAACACCGTCAGGTCCACGATGGGATGCGCCTCGCCCAGTTCCCAGATGATCCAGGCAATGAGGCTGAGCAAGGCCACGATGGCGAGGGTGACGATGAGATTGCTCGAGAACCAGTCGAGATCCTTGCCTTGATCCACCATCACCTGCAGCGCGCCTACCCACACGATCAAGAGCACCAGGCCGACCTTGTCGATCGCGAGCTTCCGGGTCGGCGTCTCGGATTTGCGCAGGTGCCGCCAGCAGATCGCGGCACAAAACAGCCCGACCGGAACATTCATCAGGAAGATCCACTCCCAGGGATAGTTGTCGGAGATGTAGCCGCCCAGGATCGGTCCGCAGATGGGAGCCACGAGCGTCGTCATCGACCAGATTGCAAGCGCCGTGCCCTTCTTCTCCGCGGGAAATAGCGACAGCAGGAGCGCCTGTGAGCCGGGGATCATCGGGCCGGACACGCCACCCTGCAGCACGCGGAAGAGGAGCAGTACCGGCAGGCTCCAGGCGACTCCGCACAGAAACGAGGCCAAGGTGAACGACAGGATCGAGAGGACAAAGGTCCGTACCACGCCGAAACGCCGCATCAGCCAGCCCGTCAAGGGTACCGAGACACCGTTCGCCACCGCGAACGAGGTGATGATCCACGTGCCCTGATCGGTCGAGACGCCGAGGTTGCCGGCGATCGTCGGGATCGACACATTGGCGATCGTGGTGTCGAGCACTTGCATGAAGGTGGCCAGTGCAAGTGCCAACAAGGTGAGGGTTCGGGCGCCGCCGGTCAACGCTTCGCCATGACTGTTTTGATTCGTGGGGCCGCTCATGATGGATTCCTCTAGTGGATTGAGGCGAAGGTCTTGGAGCCAGTGCCAGCCCGAGTACCGCCATTGGCCGCGAGGATGCGTGCAATGCGCGCTTGCACGTCCGGGTCAACCCCTAAGCTCGGCTGCACCGGAATGGGCAGCCGGCGCACCTGAGAGCCGATCAATGCGCCGGAGGTATCGCGCACGTCCACCGTCACCGTCGTCGACAGACCCACGCGCAGCGGATGCGCCTTGAGCTGCTCTGGGTCCAGCGCAATGCGCACGGGAACACGCTGGACGATCTTGATCCAGTTGCCCGACGCGTTCTGCGCAGGCAGCAACGCAAAGGCGCTGCCGCTGCCTGCGGACAGCCCTACGAGTGTGCCGTGATAGGTGACGCTGCCGCCGTACACATCGGCACGAACCTCGACGGGTTGCCCGACGCGCATGTCCTTGAGCTGAACTTCCTTGAAGTTGGCGTCGACCCAGACATCGTCCAGGGGCACGACCGCCATCAACGCTGTTCCGGGCGCAACCCGCTGCCCAATCTGCACCGATCGGCGTGCGACGACACCGGCCACCGGCGCAAAAATCCGAGTTCGGCGCAGCGCCAGCGCGGCATCGCGGACAGCAGCTTCGGCGGCAAGCACGAGGGGATGCGTGTCGATCGTCGTGCCATCGATTTGTACGGTGGTGGCATTGAGTTGCTCCCGTGCCTCGCTCAGGTTGGCGCGCATCTGCGCGATGCTGTCTTTCGTATGCGACAGTTCTTCCGAGGAGACCGCACCGTCCTTGAGGAGATCGGCACGGCGCCGGTAGTCGTCCTCGGCCCGCTGTAATTCGATTTCACGGTCGGCAATCCGCGCACGAAGTTCCTCGGCGGTGGCAAAAAGAGTGCGCACTTCACGGACCGCCCGGGCGAGTCGGGCCTCCGCATCGCTCATGGCCACTTGCGCGTCGGCGGGATCCAGTGTGAGCAGAGTCTGGCCCCGCTTGACGCCTTGCGTGTCATCGGCCTCAAGCGCCATGACGGTACCTGGCACCTCGCTGGTGATCTGAACGAGGTCACCATTGACGTACGCGTCGTCGGTGCTCTGGTGGTGACGCGCAAACCAGAACCAGTAGCCGCCATACACCGCGGCGCCGAATGATGCGGCCAGGCCGAGAGCGATCAGCCTGTGGCGGCGTTTGTTCGTCGCGTGGGCTGGTGCAGCCTTTTCAGTGGTTGATGCAGGGACTGAGTCGTCGCTCATGATGTTCTCCCGGATTGGTGATTTGAGATGACGTGTACTGGAAGCTGCTCACGGCGTATTCGGGTCGAAGCTGCCGCCCACGGCGATGAGCAGATTGACCCGGGCGATGGCCTGGTCCGCGACGAGCGCGACGTGCTCACGGCGCGCTCTCAAGACCGCCGTCTCGGTGGTGAGTACGGTGAGGTAAGTGGACAAGCCGGCCCGATAGCGCTCCTCGGCCAGTTGATAGGCGCCCTCCGCATCGTCCAATGATCGCTGCTGCTCCGCGATCTCGGCGCGCAGCGCATCGACGAGGCTCAATTGGTCAGAGGTTTCGCGAACCGCCTGCACCACGGCCTGGTTATAGGCGGCGACGGCGTCGTCGAGCTCGGCCGCGGTACCACGATATTCGGCTCTTAAGCGGCCCGCATCGAACAGCGGCAGATGAATCGCGGGTCCCGCCCCGTACGCGCCCGAAGCACCCTGGAAGAGATTGGCGAAGCCAATGGCACTCGTGCCGGCGACTGCGACGAGGTTGATGTCAGGATAGAACGCCGCCTTCGCTGCGGCCTGACCGGCACGGGCCGCTTCGATCCGATCGCGCGCCGCTATGACGTCCGGTCGATGGCCCAACAGGTCCGCCGGCAGCGCCGAGGGTAGCGGGAGGAAGGCGGCGGGATCGAGTGTCGGACGCCCAATCTCCGGGTAACTATCCGCACCATGGCCCGAGAGGGCAGCGAGCTGGTGGGTATCCAAGGCGACGGCCGCCCGCGCCTGGAGCAACTCCACCTGTGCCTCGGGCACGGCGCCTGACGCCTCGCGCAATTCCACGTTGGTATCGAGACCCGACTGGAGGCGCTCGCGAGTGATCTCGAGGATGCGTTGGCGCTGCGTCTCGGTCCGCTCGGCCACATCAGCGAAGGCATGATCCCGATAGAGATCGATGTAGGCCCGTGCAACGGCAGCCGAGAGGGCGATTCGCGCACTCGCCTCGTCCAGAGCGGCGGCCGCGGCTTGCGATCGCGCCTGTTGGACCAGTGAGGCCTGGCGGCCCCAGAAGTCGATGTCCCACGACAGATCCAGGCCTTCATGCCCTTCCCACTGAACCGTCCCGGCATAGGGCTTCGGAATGACGTCATGGCCGCTGAATCGCTGACGAGTTTCCTTCGCGTCAAACGCTAGGGAAGGCGCCAGCCCTGCCCGGGTGAGGTCGGTGAAGGACTGCGCTTCACGCAACCGTGCCATCGCCTGCTTAAGGCTCGGATTCTCGGCCAAGGATTGCTGCATCAAGTGATTCAGCTCTGGATCGTTGAACGCGCTCCACCAGTCCGGGGCGGGCGTTGGTGCAGAGAGCTGCCGAGTCAGCCCGAGACGATCATTCGGGATGGTAGGCTGCTCAGGATCGATCCTCGGTGGGGTGATGCAGCCTGACAGCGCGAGGGTGACAACAACGGCAATAACACGAAGAGAATTCATGGTGATCTCCCGTAAGTTGCAGTTCAGACCGGCGAGTTGCGGAAGGAAATCGCGAAGCGATTCCAGGCGTTGACGGTCGACACCAACAGCGTCAGGTCAACGAGTTCCTCAGGCGTGAAGTGCGGCTTGACGCGGTTCCACACCTCGTCCGGCACATGCGTCTGTGCGACCAGCGTGACGGCCTCGGTCCACTCGAGCGCGGCGCGTTCGCGATCGGTGAAGCAGGCGTCAGAACACGGGTTTTCTCGCCACGCCACGAGCATCGAGAGCCGGCGCTCAGGCAGGCCCGCCTGACGCGCTTCGCGGGTGTGGAGATCGATGCAGTAAGCGCAACCGTTGAGCTGCGATGCGCGCAGCCGCACGAGCGTGATCAGAGGCTTGTCCAGTCCGCTCCTGGCGATCTGATTCTCGAGGCCCCGTAAGGCCCTGACTGCTTCTGGTCCGGCCGTATGAAAATTGAGTCGAGGTTGCATGGCTATCTCCAAACCGGGGTGCTTTTCCGTGGAGAGAAGCCTAATCTCCGAGACAATTGGTGATAATTAGGCGATATTGAGAATCATTGTTCTATCAATAGGACGCACCAATGGATCTCAACGACCTGCGCTATTTCGCCTTGATCGTGGAACATGGCGGTTTCAGCGCGGCCGAGAGGCACGCGCACATCACCAAATCCAAGCTGAGCCGACGCGTGCAGCTACTCGAGGAGAATTTGGGTGTGCGTCTTTTACAGCGCAGCACCCGGCGGCTGACGCTGACCGAAGCGGGCCGCATCTTCTACGAACACTGTGCAGCGATGTTGGTGGAGGCCGATGCGGCGAGGCTGGCGGTGGATCAGTTACGCAGCGAGCCCGCGGGCACCGTAAGGCTCACATGCCCGCAGATGCTGGCGCAGTTCTCCGTCATGAAAATGCTGGCTGACTTCATGAGGCTTCACCCCAAGGTGCGGGTGGAACTCGAGTCGAACGATCGTCCGGTCAACCTGATCGAAGAGCGCTTCGACATCGCTCTGCAACCCCGCGAAGGCAGCTTGGATGACTCGAGCCTCGTGACGCGGCGCATCGCCTCGGGTCGCTTCGTACTGGTGGCGAGCCCAGCTTATTTGGTCGAGAAGCCGCCGATCGACGAGCCGCAGCAACTGGCGCGGCACGACACGATCGGCGCATTACGTGATGGCTCCGAACAGCGATGGGCTTTGCTTGCCAATGACGGTCGTCCGGCCGAAGTGTCTGTGCGACCCAGATTTTTATGCTCGGACTACAGCATGCAGTACCAGGCCGCATTGGGCGGTGTTGGGGTGGCCCTCTTACCCCTCCGGGCGGTTTGGTTCGGCCTCAAGGATGGCACGTTGACGCACGTGGCCAAGGAGTGGAGCGTGACTGAGCTGTCCATCTATCTGATCTTTGTTGGTCGGCGAGGCATGCTCCCGTCGGTGCGAGCGCTGATCGATTATCTCGTGGCCAACATGTCCATCGCAATGGCCGAGTAGGGGTATCTACCTGATCTCGCTTGAGTAGGAGGTCACCTCAAGAACGGCGTTGACGGGAAGCGTGCAGGCTAGCCATTGAGCCGTGAAACATTTCTCATCCAGGACGCCGACGCGGGCAGCACGGCCTTACTCGGTCAATCGGCCTAGGCCTTGTAACGGCGCTAATCGTCATCGTCGTCTGCTTTTGCCGGTGCCGCGCCGCGGAAATCGCTAGCCGGTCGCACCTTCTTCTCCCCCGGGAACGGCACCTTGAAGCTCGTGGCCTCATACCAGTCGTAATGGCTCACGATGTCGATATTCTCGGCGTCGGGCACGTGGTATTTCCCGGCGAAGATTTGCGCTTTTTTCGCGAGCCAGCCCGCCTGCAGCGCCTTGACCGACGCGCTCGCCTGCAACGCACCCGACTGCGACACGGTCGCGCCCGGATTGGCGGCGTTCTCGCTCAAACTCGCGGGGCCGACATAGTCCTTGACGCCGTAGGTGAGCGGCACGCCGTTCGGCACATGGGTCCACGGCCGGAAATTCTCGCGTGGCGGATCGTCGACGAACAAGGTCCGCATCGGCGAGGCCACGAGGTCGTTCTGGTTCATGGGTTTGAGTCCCAAGATCTGCTCGATCGTGCGCGTCATGTTGACCTGGGTGTAGAACGTGCTGTCCACGACCACCGCGGCTCCCGTACCATCGGCGTTCACTTTTTGTTTCACGTACGGACTCACCACATAGCCCGGACTGCGGTGGCCATCGACGTGATCGACGCCGGTCTGCGCATCGTCCTCCTCGATGAAGATCGCCGAGGACGACCAGATCCGGCTATGGCTGATGACATCGACGAAGCGACCGACCGCCAAGTCGTTGTCGGCTTGCATCGCAGTGGCATCGGGCGGCCCGCCCGTGTGGTCGGAGCTGATCCAAATGAGCTCGAGCTGCGGCACCGAATCCTTCTCGAGGTCGGCGGCGAAGTCCTGGGCCCAGACATCGACGCGGTATTGATCGGGGATCCCTAAATCGAACTGCGGGTAGTTCTGCACCGCGTACTTCATCACGTTCGGGAGACCCGAGAACGAGCCGATCGTGTGGAAGTACTTGAGCTGCGGTTCCTTGCCGGCCTCGTACAGCAGGGTGTCGTTGTAGAAATCGGTCCAGCTCGGCTCACAGCTGTCCGACAACACGAACGGCAGGGTCACGGGGGCGCCGGCACCGTTATAGTGATTGGCCTGGGTTTGATTCGACGGCGTGCAGCCCGGCACGTCGAACGTGTTGTACTCGACGTACTCGCCGTAGATCTTCATGCGGATCCCGGCGGCGGCCGCGACGTCGAACAAATGACCCTTGGTCTGGTACGCAATCGCATCCCCGCCGTTGGCCGGATAGTCGCGCAGCCAATCCGGCGACTGCACGTCATCACCATAGGGCGCCATCGCCTGCAAAATCCAATTATGTCCATCGGCCGATTGGCGGCTGGGATCGTAGAAGTTGTCGAGCAGCGGAAAGCGCTCCACGAGTGCGTGTGCATTCGGGGTCACGACCGGGTACTTGGCCTTGGTCGCGTGGTCGCCGAACACCGCGAGCGCGGGGTCACCGTTGCCGCCGGCCACGTCGCCGAGGATCTGATCATAGGTGCGATTCTCGCGGATGATCACGAACACATGCTTGATCTTCGACGGATCCCCGATGCGCACCGGGATCGCGAGCGGCTTGGTCGCGGCGCTGCCGCCCGCGGCCGACCAAATGTTACGCGCAAGATCCCAGTGGTTGTTCGTGAACACCTGCTGGGTCATCGCGATCAAGCTCGAGCGGCTCGGTACCGGGACGATGCTCACGGTGCCCAAGTCCTCGTGCGTGTTGTAGTACACGGCGCCCGTGACATCGTGACCGTACGAGTTCTCCGGCGAACTCGTCGGCGGTGGCTTGACTCCGTAGCCCGTCGTGCCGATGCCCTTGTCGTTGGCCACGAGCAGCGCGTTGTCCGTCGCGTCGAACGCCACCGAAGAAGGCGCATAGCCGACCGGGATCATTCCCAAGACCGCGCGCCGAAACGAGACCGCATGGCGACCCGCCGAGGCGTCCAAGTCGACGACGGCGACCGCATTCGCGTTGTAGAGCGCCACGTACGCGACGTGATTCGCGGGATCGACCGCGATCGAGTCCGGACCGGCGCCATACGCCGCATGGTGCTCACTCGGAATTCTGACCGGCAAGCCCAGATCGATGCTCCGGACAACCTGGTTCGACGTCGGATCGATGACCGAGAGGCTATCGTCGTAGGTGTTCGCGACCAGCAGGTACTTGTCCCACCAGGCCATACCGGTCGGATGATGGCCGACCGTGATGCGGGCGGTGACCGAGAACGTCGCGAGATCGACCACCGACACGGTTCCGGCGGCGAAGGTTCCCGTCGGACTTTCGGCCACCACAGGCGTGCCGTTCGAGTTGAGCTGGAAGTCGTCGGCGGTCGCGATGCGGCCGGCCTCGTTGGACACATAGGCGGCCTTGCCATCGGGCGAAATCACGACGCTGTGCGGCACGTTGCCGACCCGAACTTCCGGCCCTTGCACCGGGCTTGTCGCGGTCAGATCGATTTTGGTCAGCGTGTCATTGTTGTCGAGCACCGCGTAGGCGGTTCGGCCGTCGGGCGCGACCGCAAGACCCATGGGATAGGAACTGAACTTTTGAGTCGCGAAAATCGAATAGGGATAGCCGCACGGAATATCGAAACTGCCCGTGGTCGCCCCTGGCGTCTTCGGAAAGCAAATGACGCGGGTCAGAAGACCCTTCGCATCAACGTCTATCGGCACTTTGACTTGGAGATAGCTCGACAGCAGGCCCGTGCCTGCATCGACCTTCGCGATCGACACGTAGCTCGCAGGGCCTTTGCTGCCGTCCTGACTGAACAGCAGGTATTTCCCGTCAGGCGTGTACGTGATGCCGGTCGTGCTGCCGTCGGCATCGGCGCGCGTTCCGCCCTTGCCATCCGTAACCGGGATACTGAAGGTTTGCAGTATCGCGCCGCTGCGCGTGTCGAAGACAGTGATCGCTTGCGGCGCCCCCATTTGCAGCACGGCGGCCGTGTGATTGCCGAGCGGGTTGACCGCGACGGCCTTGGGGCGCGTCGTGATGCCGAGGTAGACCTGCGTACCCGCGGGCGTGATGATCGCACCGTCGCTGACGACCCACGGATTGGGCAATGGTTGCTCATACGTCGGGCCCGTATTCGCCGTCGTATTCTCGCCCGGCGCATAGGTCGGGAATGGTTTGCTTTGCGCGACCGCGAGGGCGCTCAGCGACGCCGCCAGCAGCCCCGACACCACCCGATAGCCGATTCTTGCCATGCATGCCCTCCTTCGATCCCCTGTTTTAACACGTGGGCAATCGGGAGTGCGAGGCACGCGGGGGAGCGGGCTCAAGATCGCCCAGGCGACGAGCGCGCCGTTGTCACTCGTATGTAAACCGTGGGCCTCGGACGCGAGTTCTGCGCAGCGCCGCTTTGTCTTACGGCAACTGGGCCCTCAGCGCGGCGACTTGATCGCGCCTGGGGAGCTTGCGTACGGCGCGGAACGCTTAAGGTAGGCGGTCAGCCAACGCCGGGGGTCCTTTGCGGAGGCGTACCGCAGGCCCGATTTGCCGGCCGAGCCACCGGGCCCCTAAGCTTGGGCTTAACATCAGGCTGGTTACGTGCAACGGGTGATGGGCAGCCTTGGACCGAACGGGCGTTTGAAATTCCGATCCGCCGCAGCCATCATCAGGGATTTGGAGAGGCACTACCACGAACATCGAATACATGCGACCCTCGGATACATGACGCCCGTTCGTAGCATCGTGGGCAACCGGATCAAGTTCGGCAAGAACGCGCAATGCGACTTGCTGCTCAGCTTAGTATTCGGCCTCGCGTTCGCATTCGGCGCGGCGAATCCAATCGCAGCGCTCGGCGCAGCGCCGCAGTCCGCCGATCAGACAGGACGGTGTGAACCTCACGAACTGGCGAATCTGACCCTCGAAATCGCGGACAACGGGTCCATCCTCGTGCCGGTCGAGTTCGACAAGACGCCTGCTTTCATGTATTTGGAGATAGGCAGCCCGTTCAGCTTGCTTTCCCAGCAGGCCGCGGTGCAGTTCCACCTGGCGCAACAGGAGATTGGAAAAGCACTCGAAGTCACGAGCGGCACTCGGCGCGTGCAGACCTATACGGACTCGGATTTCACACTCGGCGATCTTGTCTATCGACAGGCGCATTTCTTCATAGACCCGAATTCAGAGGCATTCGACCGATATTCGCGGCCTGAACTCATCGGCATTCTCGGTATCGATCTTCTTTGGAAAATGGATTTCGAGCTCGACCTCGCCCATCGCCGACTTCGCTTCTACGAGCACTCGCATTGCTGGCATCAGACCTTCGCCGACTCGGCGAACTATCACGTCGTGCCCTTGCGACGGGACGCTTTTGGAAATATGTTCTTCCCCATGGAACTCGACGGCAGAAAACTCGAGACCTTGCTGGCGACCGGATCGCGCATGACGACGCTGTCGACCGACGTCACCCGGCGCGTGTACGGCTTCGATCGGAACTCGAGTGGAATCGAAACGACGACGACCGAAGACGGCCACACGATCGCCCAATATCGCGCGATGAAGCTCACCGCCTCCGGACTGACCCTCATCGACGAAAGGGTGCTCCTCACCGACCCGTGGGACGAGCACTGCCATCTTGCGCGCAAGGGCGATGCCATCGGCTACACCGGCTGTCTCTATAATTACCCCCTGCGACTTGGCAGTGACGTGCTCGAACGCATGCACGTTTTTTTCGCGACCGGGGACAATGAGATGTTTTACATGAGCAACGCGGAGGCGGCGCGGCCTTGAGCTTGCGAGCACCCGCCGACTTCGAAGTCACGACCGTGTGATCGAGCCACTCAATTTGGTCAAATATAGGAAGTTGGGCAATTTCACCAATCAGCACACGTCCAATCAGCAAACGTCCGCGCGCCGTCTTCAAGCCCACCGTCGCCGAGGGCATTGGCGGAGTCGCAATTATCCCGACACTGGCCATTGCCGTATGGGAAGTTCTCGCGGGCCGGAGCCGCGCGAAAAGTGGGGGTGAACCATGATTTCGGGGGTTACAGCGAAGCGTGCGCCAGGATTGGGTCGTGCCCTGATTGTCGTGGCAGCCATGGGTATCGTGGGAACCGTGCAAGCGCAGATGGATCCAAGCCTGTTCGAAGGCATGCAATGGCGGAACATCGGCCCATCGATCGGCGGGAAGGTGGATGCGGTGTCCGGGGTCGACGGACGCCCGGGCATCGCGTATGTGGGTACCGATAACGGCGGTGTTTGGAAGACGGAAAATGCCGGTGTCACCTGGTTGCCCGTCACCGATGCCGTGCAGACTCTCCGGGGCATCACCGCCTTGGCGGTAGCCCAGTCGCAACCGTCCGTCGTATACGCGGGCGCGGGCAGTGTGTTCGGTTCCAACTATGGCAGTGGCGTCTGGAAGTCCACCGACGCGGGAGCGCACTGGCGGAGCGCGGGCTTACAAGACGCCGGAGCAATTGCGTGGCTGCTGGTGGACCCACAAAATCCTGACTTGGTGCTGGCAGCCGCGCGCGGAATCGATCATCGTCGAGGCGGCGCGCGCGGCGTGTTCCGCAGCACTGACGGGGGGCGGACGTGGACCGCGGTGCTCGATGCGCAGCCCGAGTCCGGCGCAACCCAACTGTCCTGGGCTGGCGATGATCCCCGTGTCGTCTTTGCGACGGTGACACAGACCTATCTCGCCCCCGGGGTTTCGAGTCGTGCGCTCTTCGAACATCCGCAGCCGACGAGCCTTTATAAATCGAGCGACGAGGGGCTGACCTGGGTACTCTCGAAGGGTCGTGACCAGCCCGAACTGCTCGGTGAGGCCGCAGTCGCGGTGGGCGCCCATGCCCGTCGCATCTACCTATTGAACCATGCGGTCCTCTACCGCTCGGACGACGGTGGCGCGAGCTGGTCGGTGGCCACCAAGACCACGTATACCTCGAGCAAGCAAGTTCTGGTGGATCCGCGGGATCCGGACGTCGTCTATACGATGGGCACCTGCGTCTACAAATCCACCGATGGTGGTCGAACCTTAATTGCTTTCAAAGGCGCGCCCGGTGGCGATGACCCGAATCAGTGGTGGATCGATCGCACCAATTCGGGCCATATCGTGTACGGCGGCGATCAAGGGGCATCGGTCAGTCTCGATGGCGGTCAGACTTGGAGTTCGTGGTACAACCAAAAGACGGCGGAGATCGAAAGGATCGCCACCGACGACCGGTTTCCGTACTGGATATACGGCAGCAAACAGGACAGCGGCGCGTTTGCGGTCGCCAGTCGAGGCTCGCTCGGACAGATCACCGACCTCGATTGGTTTCCAATGCCCGGTTGGGAGACGGGGTTCGTGACCGTAGACCCGACGGATCCCGACGTCATGTTCATGAATGGTCCTCTGGGATTTCTGCAAAAAGTGAATCGCAAGACCTGGGGCGCGCAGAGCATCGACTTCGGCGTGGGTGCCATCAGCCGGGTCAGTGACACGGATTTTCGACGCGCGGTTTCCGCTCCGATCGTCTTTTCACCCCTGAACCCTGGCGTGTTGTACTACGGCACTCAGAACGTCTGGGAGAGTTCGGACGGGGGTGATCACTGGCGAAGAATCAGTCCCGACCTCACCGCGCATCCCGGAAAGCCGCCATTGCCCGATCCGAAAGGCGTCCATCACGGTGACGCACTGGTCGCGTTTTCGCCCTCACCCGTGCAAGCCGGGGTGATGTGGACGGGCAGCAATAATGGCGTCCTCTACGTGACGGAGGACGGCGGCAAGCATTGGCTCGATGTCACGCCCCCCGACCTGTCGATCTATGGCGTCATTGACGTACAGGCTTCGCGATTCGACGCGTCCTCGGCCTATGCAGCGGTGCGCAATGATGCCCTTGGAGATTACTCACCGCACATCTATCGCACGCGCGATCTTGGCAAGTCATGGCAGGAAATCGTGACGGGTCTGCCGACAGATCAGCCGACCGGCAGCTTCGTGCGAGCGCTGCAGCAAGACGATCAGAAGCGGGGTTTGCTGTTCGCTGCCACCGAAACCTCGGTTCACGTGTCGTTTGACGATGGCGACAACTGGCAAACGCTGCGCCTGAATCTGCCGACGACGTCTTTTTATGACTTGAAAATCCACGACGGCGATCTGATTGCGGCAACCTACGGGCGCGGAATCTGGATTCTGGACGATACGTCGCCGCTCGAGCAATTGACGGCGGAGTTGATGGACCGCCCCGTGATCTTGTTCCGTCCGCGAGCCGCAACCCGTGTCCAGGCGAACGTCAACCAAGACACCCCGTTTCCGCCGGAGGTTCCCCATGGCAAGAATCCGCCTGAAGGGATGGTGATCGACTATTACCTGAAGCTGCCCGCGCACCATGTGCAGCTCCAAATTTTCGACGCCGCGGGCAATCTGGTGCGTTCCTATTCGAACGCCCAGATCAGGCCGCCCGATCAACCCCTGCCACCCGCCCCCAGCTTTTGGGCACGCCCCTCGCGGCCCCTTCCCGATACCGCGGGTGGGCACCGCATGAATTGGGACTTGCGTTACTCGACGCCTCCTGCCCTCTTCTTCGATCAATCCAGCGGAGCAGTGCCGGAAGACACACCCTGGGTACCGCAGGGGCCAATGGCGTTGCCTGGCGACTATGAGGTGAAGCTGACTGTGGACGGAGTTTCCTACAGTCAGCCAGTTTCACTTCAACAGGATCCGCGGCTCGATCACTCGATCGTGTCGCAGGATGCCATGCGCCGGCAATTGGCTCTTTCGCAGAAGATCATCGCACTCCTCTCGGCCAGCAAAAACGCGTACGGACAGGCGAACGGGTTGGATGCGCAGCTGGCTGCACTGCACGGAGCTGCTGCGAGCGGATTCGTCAAGACGCAGCGGTCGCGTATCGCCGAACTCGCCGGCACGATCGACGAGGCATCGATAGGACTGTCGGGCGGGTCCTATGCCGTGCCGCCCGTCAAAGGTGCGACCAGCTTCAGCAGGATCAATGGTCAGGCATCGGCTCTGCTGGAGATGGTCGAATCCACCAGCGACGGGGCGCCCGTGCCGTCGTTCTACCAGACCTACTCGGATCTGTGCAGGGATCTCAAAGCCACGTCGGACGCATGGCGGTCGTTGCAGGCAACCGTTGAAAAAAAGGCTGGTTTGAAACAGTCCGATCACGGATCGGGTGTTCGCACCGTGACATTCGACTCAAGTCCGAATGACTCTTGCGAGCCCTAGGGGGCGACGAACGAGCGCTCGAGCTGCAGTGGACGAGCACCGCTCAGCTGGCTTGCCGAGAAAGGATCGCAGAAGCATACACGTGCGTGGAAAACCCCTATCATAAGGAGATGGCGGAAGCACCGCGCATGATGCGCGGAATCTCGCCGACGGGGAATCGACGTCGCGTGCCAGGTAGGGAGACACGATGAACATTCTGTTGTGGGTGTTGCAGCTCATCGCGGCGCTGCTGTACGGCGCGTCCGGCATCATGAAGGTTTTCCTGTTCGATAAGGTCAGCGCCGGCGTAGCTTCGTTCGGCGCCTTGCCGCGCTCGGTGTGGATGGGATTGGGCATCGTCGAACTGATCTCTACGGTCGGGCTCATCGTGCCCGCGGCTTGCCACTGGCACGCGTCGCTGACCATACTGGCCGCCACCATCTTGGCGCTCGAGAGCCTCGTGTTCGTTGGCGTGCACGTGAAGTACCGCGAGACCGGGCCGACGATCATGAGCGCACTGCTGGGTCTCGTAATGGCGTTCATCGCCTACGGCCGGATGGTGCTGAGTCCGATCCTCGGGTAGCCGAGCATAGCCGAGCGGCTGCAAAACGAGCAAGCCGGCGCTGCGAACCCGCGCTTTCGAGGAGTCGAGCACGACGCATTGTCCCACGCTTCCTTTTTCGCCCCGGTGGGCAAAAAAGCTGTGATATCGTAACCGCTCACACGGTTCGACAATCGGGGGTAGGGCCATGGAGCGCCTTGCGGCCGCCGCGACGCTGAATTACCAGGCTTTCATCAGCTACAGCCACCGTGATGAAGAGTGGGCCCGTTGGCTGCACAAGTCTTTGGAAACTTACCGAATCCCGAGTCGCCTGGTCGGGCAAGAAACCGCGGTCGGACCAATTCCCCGCCGGCTCACTCCGATCTTTCGGGATCGCGATGAGTTGCCCACCGCGAGCAATCTGAGCGAAAAAGTCGAGGAGGCTCTGCGCCGCTCGGCGAACCTGATCGTGATCTGCTCGCCACAGGCGGCGGCTTCGCATTGGGTCGGTGAGGAGATCCTCGCCTACAAGCGTCTCGGGCGCGCCTCGCGCATTTTTTGTTTGATCGTCGCGGGCGAGCCGAACGCGGGCGCGACGCCCGGGCGCGAAGGCGAAGAGTGTTTCCCGGCCGCACTGCGCACGGAACTCGTCGCCGGTGATGGCAGCTCCACTGCGATCGTCGAACCGATCGCCGCCGATGCGCGCGCCGGCAAGGATGGCAGGAACAACGCCAAGCTGCGAATCATCGCCGGCTTGATCGGCGTAGGCTTCGACGCCCTGAAGCAGCGCGAGCAGCAGCGCCGAGCGCGCCGGCTCGCCATGGTCGCGGCGAGCACGTCTGTCATCATGGTCGGAACCATTGCCCTCGCGATCGACGCCGCGATCGCCCGGCGCACCGCGGAGCGCCGTGAAAAACAAGCCGAGGACCTGATCGGCTTCATGCTCGGCGATCTGCAGAAGAAACTCGAGACCGTGAACAGACTCGATATTCTCAATGACGTCGCCGACAAGGCCATGGATTATTTTTCGCACTCACCCGACCTGCCTACCAACACCGCGGCGCTCGCGCAATACGCGCAAGCCCTGCAGAAAATCGGCCGGGTGCGCCAGGAGCAAGGAAGCCTCGCCAAAGCCGACGAGGCATTCAAGCGGTCGGTGCAGATCATGGAGCCGCTCGTTGCGCGCGATCCCACGAATGCCGCGTGGCAGATTACACTCGCGGACAGCTACTCATGGCTGGGATCCGTCGCCTGGGATCGCGGTGATCTCGCCGAGGCGGACCGGCAGTGGCAGATGACGACCCCGCTCGTGAACGGCGTCGTAGCCGCACATCCGGAGAATCTAGACTGGGCGAAGCGCCTGGCATGGCTGCATGCCAACATTGCTCACTTACGGCAGGCACGGGGACAATTCGAGTCCGCGCGGCAGGAATACGACACCGTTCTCGAAATCGACCAGAAGCTGGTCGCGAATTCACCGGATCGATCCACTGAACGGCAGCGCGCGCGCATGACAGTCGCCGAAGTCGAGAGTGATCTCGGTGGCGTGGAGTACGCGCTCGGCTCCATCGGCGCCGCTTTGGACCGACGCCAGAAGTCAGTAGCGCTTTGGCTGGAACTCGCGCGAGATTCGCCGCAAGACATGTCGGTTCAGGAGTTTCTCGCGGAAGCATATTTCAACCTGGCGCAGAGCTTGGCGGCACATGGTGAATCCACGGCCGCGACGAGCGCGCTGGAAAGCGCGTTGGCGATCGGCAGGCGTCAATTGCAGCTCGATCCGACCAGCAAGGATAGTCAAGGTGACGTCGCGGCCTACAGCCGCGCACTCGCGCGACAACTGCTCGTCGATGGCGACTTGGCGGGCGCGACGCGGCTCGCGGCATCGGCTCTCGCGACGTATTCCACGCTCGCCGACAAAGAGCCGCAGGAATTTCGGTGGCAGCGCGGTCTTGCGGGCAGCCGCCTGATGAATGCATGGCTCGCCGCAGCCCGCCGGGATTCCAACGGTGCGCGGCAACATGCGCTGGTGGCCAGTGACATTCTCAACCGCCTGACTCAGAACCATCCCGAGAGCCAGACGCTTTTTCCGCTGCTCGCCGACGCCGAGATCACGCTCGGTCGTCTCGATACCGACCAACGTGCGGCGGGCGGGGAGCCGCATTGGCGTGCCGCGATCGAGTCCCTGGGGTCGCCTTCGATCGATCAACGCAATCCCGATATCATGAGCCGCCGCGCCGAAGCCCTGTGTCTGCTCGGCGACGTCCAAACAGGCGGCGCCCTCGTGAGTCGATTGACCGAATTGGGGTTCCACGATGCCCAATTCGAACGGCAGATCGCAGCCAGTCCCTGTCGGCAGCAGGGAATGACCGCGTCCCGGGGCAACTAGGCAGGATCACCAACCGAGGAGACTTCCATGGGCGGCAATAACTCTTACACCATAACGGTCGAGGTTCAGGACGATTCAGGCGACTATGACGTGACTCTGTCCCCGAACCAGCTCGAGGTCGATCAAGAAGGCACGGCGACCATCACATGGCAGGCGTCGACGAGCGGGTTGCCGTTCACTTTTGATGCGACCAATCCCATTACATTCTCTGGCTCGCACGCACCACTCACCACACCCGCCTATGACGCCGCGACCAATACGGTTACCTGTACCGACACCGTCACCGCCGACGGCATGTTTCCCTACAGCGTGACCCTGCACGTGTCCGGCGACCCGGACCCGATCACCTACCCCGAAGCATTTCACGTCGGCAACGGCGATCCGACGGTCCACAACAAGCCGGATTGACCTTGACGCAATGCGCGGTCGGTGCCGCCGCGGATGGCGGCTGACGCGTCGGCGGCGCCGTTCGACGACGGTATCGACGCCCCCCGACGATCCGGTTGCAGTGGACGTGAAGCCCTTCACATCGGTCGTACCCCTCCTGCCGGCACTATTAAAGGCACTGGGAGGTCATTCGATGTCCGATACCGTCAAGATTCCTCGTCCAAAGTTCGAACGCAAGAAGCGCGGCGCGGGCGGTCGCGTGGAGCATGACTGGCGCGGCAACGCAGTGTGGGTGCGAACCCGGGCGAGCGATCAGTCACAGGCCCCCGAGGTTCCCGACTTATCCATTGCCGACGAGCGTTCAACACCCGAACCGAAAAAAGCGCCGATAACGTAGCCAACCGGGTCCCGATACGTCTCGGCCTCCTACGTATCCACCGTCATCAAGTGCCCACCCTCTAGATTCGGCCTCCGTAAATCTTGATGCGGATCTTCCCGTCCGAGGTCATTTCCCTGGCCATGGATTTCTCGATCGGCAGAGGCAGGGACGCGAAGTAGTTCTTGACCGCGCTCTCGACCACCGCATCCATAGCGGCGGTCTTGTGGAAGATGACGACCGAGAACGGCCAATCCTCGAACAGGTAGTCGGGCAGGTAACGCCCGGTTGCATTGCCAAACCAGACGCTCAACTGCGCGCTCAAGGAATTGTATTCGGCACCCTTGCCGAGATTGTTGGTGTCGTGGGTTTCGGCTCGAATGACCGACGATTTCGTGGACTTGCCATCCTCGACGACGATCGTGTCGCTCACCTCCGCCCGAACGATGGCGACGGCCACCACCGCACCCGTCAATCCCACGAGTGCCTTTCTTCGCGACATCTTGGCCATTATCGAGACTCCTCGCGGTTGATGAGGGACCGGACCGCTCGAGGGCAGCGATCCATTTTGAAGAGCGTGCCAAAAGGAACGGCGATCGGGTCAAGCACTCCTGCCGGGGCTGGCCCGAGTGACTGGGATCCCAGAATCCCCGTCGTACAACGCCCAAAATTGCGTCAACCGCAATGCGCCACATCCGTTGTTCCTTTTCAAGCGGCTGGCTCGCTGCGGGCACGATCCGTACCGCGTCCGCTGCAGTCGAAGTTGTCATTCGCAACCAGGAGATATCATGATCGATCGCAAATCCGCACTGAAGACGCTCGCCCTGACAGGTTTGCTCGTCTCCGGCGGCGCCGTGTTCGCGCAAGACACGCCCGCTACCCCCGACCCGGGTCACCCGCGCATCAACGAGGTCCAACAACGCATCGATAACCAGCAAAACCGCGTCGACCGCGGCATCTCCGATGGGCAGATCAACGGGAGGCAGGCGGCTCGCGACGACGCCAAACTTTCGCGCGAGCAAAATAGCCTCAATCGAGACGAGGTGAACAACGGTGGCCATATCACCAAAGCCGAGCAAAGGAATCTGAACAAACGGCTGAACAAGGGCAGCCAGCAGATCCATCGGCAACGGCAGAATGGGGCGGCCAAATCCGCAAAGTAATCGCGAATGTAGCGAAGCCGGCAAAGCAAACATCTGAAGGAGAATAAAGATGAAATCGATCAAAACCGTCGTGCTGACCGGAATGCTGCTCGGCGCAGCCGGCATGGCGCCTATGCTAGCCTCGGCGCAAGTAACGATCCAATCGGAGGAAGCCGCGCATCCCCGTCTGGTGACTGCGATCCGTGAAATGAAGGCCGCGCTCCACGAACTGGAGTCCGCGCCCGATGATTTCGGCGGCCGCAAGGCACAGGCGATCGCCGATACGCGCGCGGCGATCCACTCGCTGCGAAGAGCCCTCTATTATCGGCTGAAGATGGACGACGCTGCGATCGACCGTATTCCGTAGGAGCCTCCCGCGGTGGATGAGGCGGTTCCCGCGATAGGCAGGCAGGCGACCGTAGCGGACGGGCGCCTGAAATTCCATTCCTCTCTAAGGTTCCAGCTTGGTGAGGAATGCGGAGGAGTGGTTATGCCCTTCCGGCAGCACTCCGGCGATTCGTTCGCGATTGTTGATGCTCAGGATGCCGAGCCCGGAGAACAGCGAGAACTGCCCGTCGCGGTAGAGAAAGCCCGTGTCCGAGCCGTTCATTCGGGAATAGCCGACAATATCACCGGAGTCGTTGATTCCAAACCCGTTATTGAGGATGAACCTGGGATTTGGTCCGGCAAAAGCGGTCACTGCGCCGCTCGCTTTCGCGACAAATCCGGTCTTGCCGCCATCGCAACTGCCGGCAATGTCGCCCCGGTCGTTGATGCCGCCGGTGAAATAAAACGGCTTGCCGGGGCAGAGCAGGGCCGTGTAGGCGGCAGGTACGAGAGGCTGGGCAATATCGTCCGGCGCCCCCATGGCAGGCACGCCGCGCACGCCCGCAATGTTCTCAACGTAGCCTGCAATTTCGCCGTTGTCGTTGATCCCGGTAATCTTGCTCAGTCGGAACGGCAGCGGATTGCCGGGAACCTTGCCGTTCAAACCGACGGCGCGAAAGTGGACGAGATCGGGTTCGTACAAAAAGTAATGCGGCCCGTCGCCGGCGGTTTGATAGACCAGCACCTGGCCGCGGTTGTCGATGGAAACGCCGTAAGTTGCGTCGTGAGTGGGCAATGGCCCGTCAAGGACGGTGAACTTGCCGAATTTCCATAGGAACGCGTGCCAAACGGTGACCGAGGACGTGACATGGTTGTGCTCGTCGCGGATGACGACGGTAGAAACGACCGAGCCCACCGCAACTCCGTCGTCATTCACGCCGACGAAGAAACATTTTGCATCCTGAATGCGTTGCGGCGGTTTGAAGAGAAGTTCGTTCGGCACGTCGATCGGATCAGCCTTCCAAGTCTGCGTGTGGGACGCGGGCGGCATGGGCGACTGGCCTAGCGCCTGCATGGAGGCGAGGGCCCACAACACGAGAGCGGCAACAAGGTTCCACATGTGCCTCGAATGTTCGGCAAGCCGAGCTGGCCGTGTCAAGCAATATCGAACTTGCAACCCGGGGCGCTCAGTCTCGCGGAGTGAGCCGATGATCTGTTCTCCGTTGAATCGCTTCTTCATTTGAACGCTCTGATGGGTCAAGATTACCGTGAGAACCCCGAGCCAGCCCGCGAGCGGTTCAAAATCGAGCCATAGGAGGGTCAGTGTGTTTCATTCGTGTTCGATGAAAAGCACATGCCGGTGGGTCGTCATGGCCCTCGCGGGGCCGCTCTCGATCGGTCCCGCTTTCGCCGAGACGCCGTCGGCGTCCGCGCCACCGGAAGGACTTCCCAGTTCGCTGTGGGTATGCAATACGGCTCCGAAATTCGCGCACTGCGTCAGCTGGTATTGGGATAAGAACCACTACAACAGCCCCTGGGCGGTCGATTCCTTCGACATCGGCGGTGGCACGGCCGTCACCAGCTTTTCGGATGGCCAGCTGAAGATGTTGGGCATGTACGGCGGCAATACCATCGGCGCTTCGTACACCGGAACCTGGGATAAGGATCACGTGGTGGGAGGAGTCTGCACCTGGATCACCAGCGCCGGCACCAACAACAGCACCTTTACCGCTCGGGCCGAACCCCTGCTGCCCTCGCGTAAGGCCGCTACCCTGCTTGCCGAGAAGCCGAATCCCTCGTACCGCTTCCCGATGATGGGAATCCAACTCTACGGCACGGTGTATCTGCGCTTCACGGTGAGCCCGGAGGGCGGCGTGACTTCAGTGCGGGCTCTTCCCGATCCACTTTCTCATTCGTCGACACAAACGGGGGCGGAAGCGACCTTGATGGCGCAGGGCGCACAGACTTCAGTGAATCAGCTTAAGTTTCATCCCTATCTGGTGAACGGTGAGCCTACGGCGTTTGAGACCTCGGTCAGGATTCACTATGTCCCGACCGGGGGTAATCACGCTGAAGCGGATTTCAATTAGTCGATGTGGACGCGGGGCGTCGATCCGCAACGGCGTGCTGCCGGGATCGTGACGCAGTGGTGTTACAAGCGCTTCCTAGGCGTGACTCCGGTACGCTTGCGGCTCACGCCGAGATGACGAGACGATGTGCGCGCAAATTGCATTGTAAGGGTCAGAACGATGTTCGGGCCCGGCATCCCACTGCGGGGAGGTCAGCGATCGCCGACCTCGATCATGTTGTCATCGGCGATCCGGTCGATGAGCTTGTTGTAGGGGTCGATGCCCGCAAAGCTGGGCTTTGTGTCGACCAGGATCGTGTAGGTCTGACGTTCCTGGGTCATTTTCTTCTTCTCCAAGTACAGCGGCTTCTCCTCGTCCTTCTTGCCGCTGAATACGCCGATCTCGATGTAGTCGGCGAGCGGCATCGGCGTCTCTTTGCCATCGACATCGACCTGTGACTTGCGCGCTTGGACCTCGAGCGTCACCTCGTACTTGCCGGCCGGCGTGCGGCGCGCGGTCGCGCTCAGGGCCTTGTCGTCATAGAGCACGATGCGATTGAAACCATCGTCGATGAAATATTGGAGCTCGGCCGGCGTCTGCGCCCGTAAGGCCTCGACCAGTTGGCGGGTGTCCGGATAGGCCTGGTCGACCGTCGCGACGTCGCCGGCGGTGCTCGCGGCGTCGGTCTGGTTCGTCGCATTCGCATACCGGTATTGCGTCAGGAAATTATGCAGCGCAAGGTTGACCTTGTCCTCGCCGATGTAGTCCGCGAGGGTGTACATGATCTGACCGCCCTTGCTGTACCAGACGTAGTCCTCGCGTTCTACGAGCGCCAGCGGCCGTTCGTGCCGCACCTCGTCGGCGCGGCCGCGCAAGTACCTGTCGAGGAAATGACGCAGCACGCGATGCATGTAGTCCTTGCCATATTTCTGCTGCATGACCATATACGCCGAATATTGCGCGAGAGTCTCCGACATCATGTTCGAGCCTTGGACCCGCCCGCCGATCAATTGATGCCCCCACCACTGGTGACCGAGTTCGTGAGCGGTCACGAAGTAGGTGAGGTCGACATCGGTCGGCTTCGCGAGACGGATGATGAAGCCGATCGCCTCGGAGAACGGCACCGTGTTCGGAAAGGACTGCGCAAAGGTTCGATAGCGGGGGTACTCCAAGATCCGGTATTGCTTGAACTGGAATGGGCTGAAGTTCTTCTCGTAATACGCAAGACCCGCACGCGAGCTCGCCAGCATGTCGTCGATGTCGTAGGGGTGGGCGGGGTCGTAGTAGACCTCGAGATTGATCGGGCCATTGACTCCTTGATACACCTCTTTGCGTACCTGATAGCGCCCGGAGATAAACGAGTAGAAGTTCAGCACATGGGTGTCGCCCATGCTGTACTCGTAGTAGTGCCGACCGTCCTTCTCCCAGTCGCGCTGCAAATAACCCGGTGCGATCGCGATCTGATCGCTACTGGTGCTCACGACCGCGTGGAAGCTGATCCAATCGGAGCTGGGCGTGAACAGGTTCATCCGAGAATGCACGGGATCGCCGCGCGGCGCCATTTCCGAGAGGGGGCCGAGCCCCGCCTCGCGCCGGCGCCGAGGGTCGTCGATCTCCTCATCGGGGCTGTAGCCGATGTCGGGAAAGAATTCCCGGTCGAAGAACGTGCCGTTATAGGCAAACTGCGCCAGTTCATTGCCGTCCCGGAACCCGGCAGATTCATGGCTGAGGTCGAAGCTCATGGTCAGGACCTCGCCCGGCGCAAGCGGCGTGTCGAGCTGGTAGATCGTGTAAGCATCGCGCGCCGACCGGCTCACCAGATGAAACGGTCGGTCGAAGCTCAGATGGCTTACCGATTGCCGCGCATCCGTGATGTGGATCTGCGGAATGGGCGCCGAGGTCTTGTTCTGCAAGGTGAAACGGCCCTTGCCCGTGAAGGATCGGTGGGCAGGGTCGATTTCGATCTTCGCATCGACGGCCGTGACCTTGGGCTGCGGCAATAGCTCGTATTGCTTGAATTGCCGCTCGTAGTCGGCGGCCAGACTGCGCCGATCCTTTGAATTCAGATACTCGTTGAGCACGTGCGTGTTGTAATAGAACCAGCTGCCGGCGACGATCGCGAGTAGCGCAAACGCGCCGGCGATCACGCCGAGCCCCGGCGCACGCCCGAGTGCGAGGCGAGCGCGCGTTCGGAGGCCGTCCTCCGCACCGCGCCGTGTCAGCGCGATCGAGATCACGCCGAGCACGGCGAAAATCGAGAACCAATACAAGATTGCCCAAGTCATTGCCGGCACGAAATGCCCGTAGCCGTTCATGTCCGAGTAGATGTAGGGCGGAACCGCCCCGGGCAGGTACAGCGTATTCTCCCAGCCAAAATTGAACAGCACGGTCTGCAGCACGAACGTGCCGATGACGATGCCGTGGCCCAAGAACTTGTTCGACACCACGGTCTGGATGAACATCGCGAACAGCGCAAATGACATGATTTGCGGGAACACCACGAAAAACAGTTCCTGGACGTATTGGAAGACCTCATAGTGGTAATAGCCCTTGATGGTCTGCATCGCGATGCCGACCAGCATCGTGACCAGGAGCAGAATGAATTCCACGAACGCGATTGCCGTGAGCTTGGACAGCCAGTCCGTCGCCTCTGCCATCGGCAGCGCGTCATGGATGCCGTCAAACCGGTTGTCGCGCTCGCGCCAGACGAGTTCGGCAGCGTAGAGCCCAGCGACGATGTAGAAAAACAGGGTCGCGCTGCCTTCGACGGCCTGCAGCATCAGATAGGTGACGGGCCAGACGTTCTGGCCGTTCACCCGACCGGCGAAGAATCCATTGTTGATTGCGAAGACGACGAGCAGCCCGACGATCGCCCAAAACGGGATCTCGCGCAGGATCGTGCGGATGCGCAAGCTCGCAAGCGTGCGATACTGCGCGAGTGTCGTGCCTACCCCGAAGATCTGTTGCACGCGCGGTAGCCGACTGGTCACCAAGGACCGTGCGCGGGTTTGCGCGGCATCGTCCTGTTCGCGCGCTTTCGCTGCGCGCTTGCCCTGGGAACGCAGGGTCAGCGCTTCCACCGACATCGGGAACAGCGCCCAGACGCTGACCAAGGCCGCGACCCCCACGCAGAGCCAGAGGATCCGGTTGTAGAGGAAAACGCCGGGCGAATAGCCGGAGAAATCCAGGGGCAGCATCAGCGTGTTCTTCTCGAAGACGCTCCAGTAGCGCGTCACCGCGTTCAAGAGCATGGCGCCGACCGGGTCGAGGATGCCGCTCCAGAAATGCTCGAGCGAGCGGGTGCCGAAGAACACCGTGATGCCGACCAGATACGCCATGAACAGCGCGACGCCCTGCAGATAGACGATGAAAATGCGGCGCGTCAGCGCGGCCACCGCGAAGAACAAGCTTCCCAGGAAGAAGATCTGTACGACCACGATCGTCAAGAATGGCTGCAAATAGTCCCATGGATGGTTCGGCCCAATGCGCGTCTGGTCCGCCCACGGCGCGAGAGTCCCCAACCAAGTGCCGAGCAATAGACCGGAAAACGCGTACAAGGTCGTCACGAAGGAGCCCATCCAGCGACCACCGAGATAGGCGAATTTGGAGATCGGTTTCGTGAACAAGATCTGGTAGGTGTCGCGTTGGAAGTCGCGCAGGATGGAAGTCCCGAAGATGGCCGCCATCACGATCAGGCCGAATAGACAGGCGTAGATGTCGTTGACGGTGTTGGCATAGGCACCGTTCAAGAGCACCTTGCCATTGCTGCTGCCGACGGGTCCGAAACTCTCGGAGGCGACGCAAAAGAACGAGAACGCCAGCCACAACAGGAAGTAGACGTAGGTCGAGACACTCTTGAGACGAAAGCGCAGCTCGAAACGAAGGAATTCCAGGAACATGGACATGACGGATCCTCTTACGAGCGCTCAGTGCGTGGTCTGACGTTTCAGATTGAGGAAGTACACATCCTCCAGTCCCGACGCCACGGGCTGGAACCCGGTCCCCGGAGAACTCGGCGCAAACACCCGGATCTCATGTTTCCCCCCGATCAAATGCGTGCTCACGATCGTCAAGCTCGACTCCAGGGCCCGCAATTCCTCGTCCGTCGCCACGATGCGCGACCAGATCTGACCGTCCAAGGCGCGCAGCGAATCCTCCGGTGCGCCCTCCAGCAGAACCTGGCCGGCGGCGATGATCGCCATGCGCGGGCAGAGTTCCCGAACATCCTCGACGATGTGGGTCGAGAGGATGACGGTGACATCGCGACCGATCGACGAGAGCAGATTGAGGAAACGATTGCGCTCGGCCGGATCGAGGCCGGCCGTCGGCTCGTCGACGATGATCAGGCGCGGATTGGCGAGCAAGGCTTGGGCGATCCCAAAGCGCTGCTTCATGCCGCCGGAGTAGGTCGACAGTGCTTTCTTGCGCGCGTCCCAGAGGTTGGTCTGATTGAGCAGCGCTTCGACGATTTCCTTGCGCTGGCTCGGGACCGTGATCCCCTTGAGCACGGCGAGGTGATTCAGCATGTCGAGTGCCGACATTTTCGGATAGACGCCGAATTCTTGCGGCAGATAGCCCAAGACCTTGCGCACTTCGTTCTTTTGCGTAAGGACGTTCAGACCGTCAAGATCGATGCTGCCCGAGTCGGGATCCTGTAGCGTCGCGATCGTGCGCATCAGGGAACTCTTGCCGGCCCCGTTGGGGCCCAAGAGACCGAACATATTGTTGCCGATGGTCAGCGAGAGATTCCGCAGGGCGCGCACCCCGTTCGGATAGGTCTTCGATAATCCGGAGATCTTCAAGGTCATTGCGGCGCTCCTGCAACTTGGTCGTTGATCCGAATGCTGCACGGTAGCACGCGCGTTTAGGGCCGGAAACCTAGGAGCGACGAGGTCGTCCCGGGAGGCCACGCATTCGTCCCTGGTCGCCCGTCGACCAGGGCGCGGCGATTCGGGTACGCGGGCTCAATGACCCAGTTCGGCCATCAGGCCGTCAATCATGGACGTCGCCTGCGTCAGATATCCGGAACCGAACAAGTTGAGGTGGTTCAGCACATGATAAAGGTTGTACAGCCCGGTCCGCGCCGGTGCGCCGGGATCCAGTGGCCAGGTCGCCTGATAGGCGGAGTAGAAGTCCGCCCCGAATCCGCCGAACAGCCGTGTCATGGCCAAATCGGCCTCGCGATCTCCGTAGTACACCGCGGGATCGAAGACGACGGGCTGAGTATGTTCGTCGGTCGCCCAATTGCCGCCCCAAAGATCACCGTGCAATAGAGAGGGCAGCGGCTGGTACCCCGCGAAGAATTGTCCCACCCGATCCAGAAGCGCCGCGCCGCGTTGCTGAAGCCGGCCGCCGTATCCCTTGCTCTGCGCGAGATCCAACTGGAACCGCAGCCGGCGATCACGAAAGAATGCAGGCCAGTCAGGTAGTTGCGCGTTCAGCTGCGGGGTGCTTCCGATCGTGTTGTCCCGGCGCCATCCGAAGACGTCCGCGGTCCTGCGATGCAAACGAGCGAGTCCCTGGCCGAGCAAGCGATCCGTGGTCCGGGAGCGCGCGCCGAATCGAATCCACTCGAGTGCAATCCAGCTCTTGGCGGTGTTCGCGCCGACGCACAAGACCTTGGGCACGCGGATCGCGTCGGCTCGACTGAGCTCGTCCAAACCGGCCGCTTCGGCTTCGAACGTCGCTCGATTCTCGACGGAAGCAAGCTTCACAAAAATCGAACCGAGGTTGCCGTTCCATCGGTAACACTCGCCGATCGACCCCCCGTACACCCGGGCAGTCGGCGATGGGAGTAACGTCGTTCCGATCGCAACCCCGATCTCGGTTGCCATCAGTGAAAAGACCTGCTCTGTACTCATGGACCCCAGATCGAAAACACCGCGCGACGCATCGACCTTGGTATCAGACCGGACCGCGCCGCGCGCACGAGCGCGGTCAAACGCTCGGATGACATCCAGGCTCAGGCCAGCGCGTAGAGCACCTCGACGAACGAGGCCACCGCCCCGTCCAGCCCCTGTACCTTGGGGTTCGTCGACTCGATCAAATAATATTCATCAGGCGCATGGGCGCCGGTGCCGTGACCGAGCCCGAAGCCACCCGCGGCCAAACTCAGCGGTGGATTGGTGAACCGGTAGCCCGGCCAGGATCCCGGGCTGCGCGGCAGCACTTGGGGTTTCACGCCCAGTTTCCGATAGGTCTTGAGCACCGCCTGCATGAACTTGCTGTTCTCGTCGGTCTGGGTCGGGTCGTAGCCGCCGGTCATGTTGACCTCGATGTCGGGGAATCCTTGTTTGACGAGGTGCGTCTTGAGCTTCGCAAGGGTATCCGCGGCCGTCATGTCGGGTACGAGTCGCATGTCGATCTTGGCGACCGCCCGGTGCGGCAGTACGGTCTTGCCGCCCGGACCGGTGTAGCCTCCGACCAGACCCTCGATGTTGATGGTGGGTTGCGAATAAAGGCGCAGCAGCGAGTCCTGCCAATTCAAATCATGCACCCAGCGGCTCACGCCGAATTCCTTCTTGGCCACGTCCTCCGGGACCTCCGCCGCATACGTGAGCACCATTTCCTTCTGCCGCTCGGTCAGCGGCTTGGCGAGGTCGAAAAATCCCTCCACGGCCGGGGTGTGGCCGTCCTTCTCGACGAGCGTATTCAACGCCTGCACGAGGTGCCAGGACGGCGAGTCGACCTGGGCCTCGAGGCTGGAATGCACGTCCTTCTTGGGTCCGCGTCCCCAGGTCTCGCCGCTCGAGACGAGTTCGAGTTCGACGACGCCCTTTGCACCCATCGTCACTTGGAGGCTGCCGTCCGGGCTCTGGTCTGCCGACGGCAGAAGGATGCCCACGCAGGACTTGAGGGCCGCCAGCACGTCCGGTGTCATCACGATTTCGCCGAAATGCGGCGAGGCGATCTCTTCCTCTCCTTCGCAGACGAGTACGAGATTGACCGGCAGCTTCTTGCCGGTCTGTTTGAAGGCGAGCAGCGCGCTCAAAAACGCATTTTGAGGACCCTTCTGATTCACGGCGCCGCGACCCATGAGAACGGTGCCGAGCCCGTCCTTCGTCACGAGCCGGCCCTCGAGCGGCGGCGAGCTCCACTCTTCCGGCACGAATTGCTTGACGTCGTACATGAAATACACAGCGACCGTCGTCGCGGCACCGGAATCGAGTCTCCCG
>Ga0209208_10001874_pt1 | contig 30069 bp, 30 predicted proteins | sample S1TSphfallax_3_FD_187694 | JGI IMG/M metagenome (GOLD analysis project Ga0209208, IMG submission 187694) | Host-associated microbial communities from peat moss isolated from Minnesota, USA - S1T2_Fd - Sphagnum fallax MG (SPAdes) (version 2) | ecosystem: Host-associated > Plants > Peat moss >...
CCCGAGCTTTGTCGCTTCTATCAGTGGGATCGCCATGATGACAGGCCACGGAAGCCGCCAACCAAGGATGGCCAATGGAATTTGGACATGGCCCAGGGCATGGACGCCCATCCCCCTAGACTTGGGTCGGGGGCTTACGAGTCCTTGGCGTCGGGCATCAACGGTTCGCCGACTGCGGCCGCGATGAGTTCGCGGCTGCGCTGGCGCGCCCCGGCGGCCCCGAGCACCTCCAAGATCTCGACCCGAATGGGCCGGCGATAGATCATCATCCCGCCGGGGGGCAGCACATCGCGGGCGCCATGAATCGCAACCGCGACCACCGGCATGCCGGAACGCTGTGCCGTGGTGAATGCGCCTGCCAGAAATTTTCGGATCATGCGAGAGTCATCGAAGGTGCCTTCGGGAAAGAACACCAGCGACTGACCCGCAGCCGCCGTGCGCAGCACACGCCTCGCGTCCGAGGCCCGCTCGTGGCGGTTGAAGCGTTCGACAAACTCCGACCCCAGGCGACGCAGCAGCAGACCGGCGAGCGGAACCTTGACCATCTCCTTCTTGATGACGAACGCGAAGTCCGGCGGCAGTGCCGCGATGGCGATGATGCCATCGAGGTAGCTGGCGTGATTGGCGACCACCACGCAGGGCTGCCGGGGCAGCCGGTCTTTCCCGAGAACCGTGAATGGAATCCGCGCCGCACGTAAAAAGGCCCGCGAAAATGCACCGGCCACGCTGCGGCGGCGGCGCGGACCCGGCAAGAATAAATTGATGACGAGCGTGGTCAACACGAGTACCCCGAACAGCACAATGCAGTAGAGCGCATAGAGCCGCGCGATCGGTCCGTCGGGAGCGGAACTGGAACGCGAAGTTTCTTCGAGATCTGTGATCTGGTTCTCCTTATGTTAATACTTAATTGATACTGTGAGACCGCTCACGCCGACCTGCAACCTCCCCTCGCATACTGACCGCAGATCACGCGTACGACACTATTTCGTGCGACACCAACGCGAGAACATATGGCGACGGCTTTGAAACGGACGGTATTTACACGCACCTCGGGAACAGGTGGAGCGGCTGCCCGCGACGCCGCGGATCCGGCGCTGCAGCGATTTCTCGATGCGGTTTGGATGGAACGAGGTTTGTCAACCAATACGCTGGCGGCTTATAAAGCCGACCTCACGGCCCTCGCACGCTGGCTCGAGGAACGTGACAGCGCGCTCTTGCGTGCGACCCGCATCGAATTGCTGGGTTTCATTGCCGCCCGCGTCGAAGGCGGTTCGAGGCCAAGGTCGACCGCCCGGCAGCTGTCGAGTTTCCGACGCTTCTTTCGATTCATGGTGCGCGAGGGTTTGATCGAAATCGACCCGACGGCACAGATCGCGATGCCAAAGATCGGGCGTTCGCTGCCGAAATCGCTGACTGAGGCAGAAGTCGATTCATTGCTCGAGGCGCCGACGGTCACCGATCCGCTCGGCCATCGCGATCGAACGATGCTCGAAGTGCTCTATGCGACTGGGCTGAGGGTTTCCGAGCTCGTCAGCCTCAAGCACAACCAGGTCAATCTGAACCAGGGCGTCATCCGCGTGGTCGGCAAGGGCAACCGGGAGCGGTTGATACCGCTGGGCGACGAGGCAGTGCGCTGGGTCGAGCATTTCATGCAAGGCCCGCGGGTCGAAATCCTGTTGGAACGGCAGACCGATTATCTGTTTCCGACCCGGCGCGGCGATCGCATGACGCGGCAGGCGTTTTGGCACATCATCAAGCGATACTCGAAGAAGGCAGGCGTCGACAAAGAACTGTCGCCCCATACCCTGCGCCATGCTTTTGCGACCCATCTGCTGAATCACGGAGCCGATTTGCGCGTGGTGCAGATGCTGCTCGGCCATAGCGACTTGTCCACCACGCAGATCTACACGCATGTTGCGCGCGAGCGCCTGAAGGAACTGCATCAGCAGCACCATCCGCGCGGCTGACGCCGGCGGGTGCCGACGATGGAGCGGGCGCGTGGCTCTGCTAGAATGATTTGAACCTCACGGCACTGGTGGGGTCTCAAATTCCTGCCTGCCGTTGGAGTTCGCATGGTCAATCTCCCCGCCTTGGTTTTGATTGCATTGGGCGCCGTCGGTCTGGTTTTGCCCGCAGTGTCCGCCGATCAACCCGCTGATCCGCGGGTTGCGCTCCTGAAGCTGCTGCCCGCCGGGTCGAAGATCGATGATCTGCGTCCCTCGCCCATTCCCGGAATCTATGAGTATTCACAGGGCGCGGACATCAGCTATCTGACCGCCGATGGCAAGTACTTCATCGACGGCAGCGTCTACGACATGAGCACGCGCCGGAACCTTACCGAAGAGCGTCGGACCAGGGCGCGCGTGGCATTGATCAATGCGGTGCCTGAATCGGAGATGTTGATCTTCTCACCGAAGAATCCGCTCTACACCATCACGGTGTTCACGGACATCGATTGCCCCTACTGCCGCAAACTGCACAGTCAGATCGCGGAACTCAACAAGCTGGGTGTTCGCGTCCGCTACATGTTTTATCCCCGCAGCGGACCGAACACGGAGAGCTGGCGCAAAGCGGAGGCCGTCTGGTGCGCGACGGATCGCAACGCCGCCCTGACCCGCGCCAAGGCCGGCGGTGATGTCGAGATGAACAAGAACTGCGGCCCCAATCCGGTCGCCCGCGAATATGCCTTGGGCCAAAGTATCGGAGTCCAGGGCACGCCGGCGATCGTCACGGAGACCGGCGACTACATCAACGGTTATATGCCGCCCCAAGAGCTCGTGAAGGAATTGAAAGACTTGGAGTCTGCCAACAAAGGCAAAAGCTGACTCGAGAAAGGCAAATGCTCGCTCGAGGCATGCGTTCCCAGCGAGCTACCGCTCCAACAGCTTGGCTTTGTCCTTCACGCCTTCCCATTGCTTGGCATCCGCCGGCGGATCCTTTTTCTCGCTGATGACCGGCCACTTCTTGGCAAGCTCGGCATTCAGCCGTTTGAAGTCTTCCTGGCCCGTGGGGATCTCTTCCTCGGAATAAATGGCCTCGACCGGACATTCCGGTTCGCACAATGTGCAATCGATACATTCATCGGGATCGATGACGAGAAAGTTCGGACCTTCGTGGAAGCAGTCGACCGGACAAACCTCCACGCAATCCATGAATTTGCACTTGATGCAGCTTTCGGTCACCACGAACGCCATGACTTTACCTTTACTCTGCCAGTTGAATGAGTTGGCTATTCTGCCACAGCGCGGGAGCGTCGCGAGAGCCCCTAATACTTCATCGGCCGAGTCAGTTCGGTGAAGTGATAATCATCGCGTCCCCCAGCGCGATCGGCGAAAAATTTCCTCAAGGTGAATTCGCCGCTCGGAAAAGCCAGATCGCCCCAGGGAATTTCCGACTCGGAGTACAAGCCGACTTCCAGGCTCTCGGAGCCCGCGCCGAATTCCGGGGCCAACAGCCGGGCGCGAAACATAACGTGCACCTGGCACGCATGGGTGACGTTGACGACGGCAAGCAGCGAGCGGATCTCGACCTTGGCGAGCGCCTCCTCATAACACTCTCGAGCGGCTGCGTCCTGCATGGTCTCGCCGTTCTCCATGAAGCCGGCAGGTACAGTCCAAAAGCCCCTGCGCGGTTCGATGGCGCGCCGGCACAACAGGATTTTATCCTCCCATTCGGGGACGCATCCCAAGACGAGCAGCGGATTCTTGTAATGGATCATGCCGCAGTTCGTGCAAACGAAGCGCGGCATGTGGTCCCCATCAGGAATTTTCGTAACGACGGGCGAGCCGCAATGACTGCAGAAATTCACAGCATATCCATAAAAAATAAGATTCTGGTGCCCGGAGAGGGAATCGAACCCACACGGTGTCACCACCACCGGATTTTGAGTCCGGCGCGTCTACCAGTTCCGCCATCCGGGCATCCCAGATCGGACAGTATATGCGATCGGGGCTCTTGGTAGTATGGGCTTCGAACCATGCGGCGCACCGACTTCCATTTCGACCTACCCCCGGATCTCATTGCCCAGCACCCCGTGGAGCCACGCTCCGCAAGTCGTCTGCTGGTGCTCGATGGGGCAAGCGGGAAGCTCGAGGACCGCCATTTTGAGAATTTTCCCGACATGCTGGGCCCTCGGGATCTCTTGGTTTTCAACGATACGCGGGTCGTGCCGGCGCGCATTCACGGTGTCAAGGAGAGCGGCGGGCGCATCGAAATTTTGCTCGAACGTGCGCTCGACCGGACCACCGCGTTGGTGCACGCACGCGCCAGCAAGGCTTTGAAAGCCGGCGCGCTCGTGCTGCTGCCGGGGGGCGCCAGCGCCCGCATGCTGGGTCGCGACGGGGATTTGTTCCGCTTGCAATTCTCCTGCGGTGTGCTCGAGTACTTCACGGCGCATGGCGAAATGCCGCTGCCTCCGTACGTCGACCGGCCGACCGAGCCACTCGACCGCGAGCGATACCAGACGGTCTTTGCGCGCGAGCTCGGGGCGGTCGCGGCGCCGACGGCAGGCCTGCACTTCGATGCCGCCACGTTCGCTGCCCTGGCACGGCGTGGAGTACGGCATGCATTCGTCACGCTGCATGTCGGGGCGGGTACCTTCCAGCCCGTGCGCGAGGATGACCTCGAGCGGCACGTGATGCATGAAGAATACCTGGATGTGCCGGCGGACACCGCCGCGGCGATCAACGCCACCCATGCGGCCGGCGGCAGCGTGGTGGCGGTGGGAACGACGGTGGTCCGCAGCCTGGAGACGGCCGCCGCGGCATCGGCCGGCGCGGCATCGGCCGCCGTGGCGTCGGCGGGCCCGACATCGGCCGGCGCGACATCGGCCGGCGCGAAACCCCTGCGTGGCACCGCCGGAACTGTGTTGATGCCCTACCGCGGCCCGACCCGGTTGTTCATCATGCCGGGATTCAAGTTCCGGGTCGTCGATGCCATTTTGACCAATTTTCACCTGCCGGAGTCGACCCTGCTGATGCTGTGCTCGGCATTCGCGGGCCGCGAGACGCTGCTCGCCGCGTACGCGCACGCGGTGCGGGCACGCTACCGCTTCTTCAGCTACGGTGATGCCATGTTCATCACTCCAATGGCCGGTGCCTGAGGTCGTATGGCGGGCATGCGTTTCACACTTGAGGGTCAGGATGGGTCGGCGCGGCGCGGCCGGCTCGACTTCGCGCGCGGCAGCGTCGAAACCCCGGCATTCATGCCGGTGGGCACTTACGGGACCGTCAAGGCGATGCGACCTGAGGATCTGGAAAACATTGGCGCTGAGATCATTCTCGGCAACACGTTTCATCTCTATCTGCGGCCCGGCCTGGAAGTGATCGAAGCGCACCAGGGTCTGCACCGCTTCATGCACTGGCGGCGGCCGATTCTCACCGATTCGGGCGGCTTTCAGGTGTTCAGTCTGGCGCAGATGCGAAAGATCACGGAGGAGGGCGCGCGTTTCCGCTCGCCTGTGGACGGCGCGCCGGTTTTTCTGTCGCCTGAAGAGTCCATGCGTATCCAACGCACCTTGGGCTCGGATATCGCCATGAGCTTCGATGAGTGCACACCGTATCCCGCAACGGAGGATACCGCGCGGGTGTCGATGGAATTGTCGATGCGTTGGGCGTTGCGTGGCTTCCGCGCCTATCATGACTCGGAGCCGCCGGGAACTCTGTTCGGCATCGTGCAAGGCGGCGTGCATTTGACTCTTCGCCTGAGCTCGCTCGAGGCCTTGGAGGCCATCGGTTTTGCAGGCCTCGCGGTCGGTGGCCTTGCCGTTGGCGAGAGCGCGCTGGAACGCATACGGGTGCTTAATGGTTTGCTGCCGCACATGCCGCCGCACAAACCGCGTTACCTGATGGGTGTGGGTCGGCCCGAGGATATCGTCGAGGCGGTGCGGCTCGGTATCGACATGTTCGATTGTGTGATGCCGACGCGGCATGCGCGCAATGCCCACCTGTTCACGCGCGCGGGGGTGCTCAACATCCGTAATGCGGTGCATCAGAAGGATACGAATCCGGTAGAAGCCGATTGTAGATGCTATACCTGCCTCAATTTCAGCCGCAGCTACTTGAGGCATCTCGACCGCTGCAACGAAATCCTGGGGTCGCATTTGAATACGGTGCACAACCTGCACTTCTATCAGCGGCTGATGCGGGAGATTCGTGCTGCCGTGGAAGCGCGGCGCTTCGCTGCCTGGGCGGATGAGTTCTATGCACTGCGCGGCGGCCGGCCGCCGTCGCCGGAAGGCGTCGGTTCGATCGCGCCATAAGTTTGCCGGCGGCTCCTGTATACTACGCGGCTTTGCGTTGCGGCGTCAGCCGCCATATTGGATGCAACTCTATGGATTTCTTCATCAATTCAGCCTATGCGCAGACCGGCGGTGCGGGCGGCGGCCAGAGCATGATCTCCGCCCTGATGCTGCCCGTACTGCTGTTGGTGGTGTTCTATTTCCTGTTGATCCGGCCGCAGAACAAGCGAGCCAAGGAACAGAAGGAAATGCTGTCGAAGGTGGCGGCCGGCGATGAGGTGGCGACGACGGGTGGGATTCTCGGCAAGGTGGTCGACGTGGGCGAGCAGTTCCTGACCGTCGAAATCGCCAGCGGCGTGAACATCAAACTGCAGAAATTTCAGGTCGCACAGGTCTTACCCAAGGGTACGGTCAAGAACGCATGATCTCCTATCCACGCTGGAAGATCGCGTTGGTCGCGGTCGTCCTGCTCGTCGGAATTTTGCTGGCGCTGCCGAATCTCTTCGGCGAAGAGAGCGCGCTGCAACTCGCGCGTGATCGGGCGGTGGTGACCGCCGACGATCAGGCCGCCGTCATCGAGTTGCTGAAGGGCAAAGGTGTGACCCCGGACGGAGCGTTCCTCGATCAAGGCAGGCTCACCCTGCGGTTCGCCAGCAAGCAGGATCAACTCAAGGCGCGCGACATCATTGCCGAGGCACGCCCGGATCAGTTTACGATTGCCTTGTCGCAGGCGTCGCGGGTGCCCGACTGGATGCGGGGTCTCGGCTTGAATCCTTTGAAACTCGGCCTGGATCTTCGCGGCGGCGTTTATCTCGTTTATCAAGTCGATGTCGATGGGGCCGTCAAGCAGGATCTCGACCACCACGAACAGGATTTTCGTGCCTCGCTGCGCAGCGCCCGCATACCCTATCAGGACGTCCAGGTGGATTATCCTGATCACCGGGTGGTCGTTCTCTTTCGTGACGAGGACAGTCGTTCCAAGGCAAGGGCGGCGATCCAGGCAGACAATCACAACCTCACGCTGACCGATGCCACGGTGGGTGGTGCACCGGCTTTGCAATTCACGCTCAATGCCCAGGAAATCACCGAGCGGCAAAACTACGCCGTACAGCAGAACATCGTCATTCTACGCAATCGCCTCAATAGCCCGGAGCTCGCGGTGTCCGAGCCTCAGGTGGCGCGTGAAGGCGTCGACCGGATCGCGATCCAGTTGCCCGGACTGCAGAATTCCGCCGAGGTCAAAAAGATTCTCGGCAAGACGGCGACCCTGGAATTTCGCATGGTCGATGAGAACGGCAACGCAGCGGAGGCGGCCGCCACGGGCCACGCGCCCCTGGGGTCGAAGTTGTATTACAACCGGGACAAGCAGCCGATTCTGCTCAAGCGCGATGTGGTGGTGACCGGCGACGAGCTCACCGATGCGTCCTTCCAACCCAACAGCCAGGATGGGCCGGCGGTCTCGGTCAGCCTCGACAGCCGCGGCGCGGCGAAAATGCTGAAAAATACCGAAGAGAACATCGGCCACCTCATGGCCGTGGTGTTCATCGACCGCTCGCGCGAGAAAAATGCCCAGGGCGTCGATGTCGACAAGACCACCGAAGAGGTCATCAACCGGGCGACCATCCGCGGTGTCTTCAGCAATAACTTCCAGATCACGGGCGTGAATCCCATCGAGGGCCGTGAGCTTGCGCTGCTGCTGCGGGCCGGCGGCCTGGCTGCGCCGCTCACCCCGGTGGAGGAGCGCGCCATCGGTCCGACCCTGGGGCAGGACAACATCAACAAGGGCGTCGACGCAATGGTCTTCGGCATGCTCGCGGCATTCGTCTTCATGGCGATCTATTACAAGGTTTTCGGGTTGATCGCCGACCTGGTGCTGGCCGCCAACGTGGTGCTGCTGACGGCGCTCTTGTCGGTGTTCGGCGCCGCTTTGACCCTGCCCGGCATCGCCGCCGTGGTGTTGACGGTCGGCATGGCGGTGGATGCCAACATCCTCATCTATGAGCGCATCCGCGAGGAATTGCGCAATGGCGTTTCGCCGCGTGCGGCGATCGTCGCGGGTTTCGATCGCGCCTTCTCCGCCATTGCGGATTCCAATGTGACGGCGTTCATCGCCGGTCTGGTGTTGTTGTTTCTGGGTGCCGGTGCGGTGCGCGGCTTTGCGACCGTGTTGGTGTTCGGTATCGTCACTTCCATGTTCACCTCGCTGATGGGCAGCCGTGCACTGGTCCAGCTCATCTATGGCGGCAGACGCAAGGTCGAGCGCCTGTCGATTTGATGACGCACACCCCCGCAAGAGTGGGTACAAGAGTTGGTACAAGGGTAGGCAATGGAATTTTTTCATAAGGTGACTCGCTTTCCGTTCATGAACACCCGCAAGGTGTGGTACGGGCTCTCGGCCGTGCTGATCGTGGCATCCCTGTCGCTCGTGGCGTTCCGCGGATTGAATCTCGGGGTGGACTTTACCGGCGGCGTCGTGGTCGAGACCGCTTTTGCGCAGCCGCCCAACATCGAGCAATTGCGCAGCGCGCTCGGCGCCGCGGGCATCACCGGCGCCCAGGTGCAGGCCTTCGGCAGTTCGCGTGACATCCTGGTGCGTTTGCCGCCCGACCCGAACGCCAAGGGCGATCAGATCGGCGCGCGGATTCAGGAAATCTTCGGCAGCATCGACCATGAGGTGAAGGTGCAGCGAACCGAAGTGGTGGGTCCGCAGGTGGGGCAGGAATTGTTCATCAAGGGCGCGTGGGCGCTGGTTGCCACACTGGTGTTGATCTTGATCTACGTGCTCTTCCGATTCACGTTCAAGCTGTCGATGGGGGCCATCTTCGCGGTGCTGCATGATCCGATTTGCGTGCTGGGTTTTTTCGCCCTCACCCAGATGACCTTCGATCTGACCGCGATTTCGGCGATTCTTGCGGTGATCGGCTACTCGTTGAACGATACCGTCATCGTCTTCGACCGGGTGCGCGAGCGAGCGCGCAATGCGCGCAAACTCACCATCGCCCAGGTCATCGATGAATCGATCAATCAGACACTGTCGCGCACGCTCATGACCAAATTGGTGACTTTGTTGGTCGTGGTGGCCCTGCTGATCTTCGGGGGCGAGACGCTGCATGGGTTCTCGGCGGCTCTGGTCATCGGCATTCTCGCCGGCACTTATTCGTCGATCTACATTTCGGCGGCGCTGGCACTCGATTTCGGCCTGCGCAGCGAAGACCTGATGGAGCGCAAGCTCACCAAGCCGGAAGAGGTGGACGGCCTGCCCTAGGTGGGCGGCCTGCCCTGGGTGGACGGTCGGCCGTAGGAGCTTTTCCGGGTACTGTTTCGAGAGTCGCTATTTCGAGAGACTGATGGCACTTTTGTTCGATACGCGGGTATGGATTGCCTTCCTGACGCTTGCGTTGCTCGAAATAGTGCTGGGAATCGATAACATTCTCTTCTTGGTGATCCTCGTCGATCGGCTGCCGCAGTCGCAGCGCCGCAGCGCCCGCTTCGTCGGTTTGTTGTTCGCGATGCTGACACGGATTGCGCTGCTCTTCTGCGTGACCTGGCTCGCGGCGCTGCGTGCGCCCTTGGCGACCTGGCAAGGCTTTTCGATCACGATCCGCGACATCATCCTGTTCGCCGCCGGCACCTTTCTCATCGTTCAGAGTGTCATGGAGATCCGCGAGACGCTTCGGGGCGAGCCGGCCGCGCATCGGCGAGGATCGTTTCGGGGTTTCTGGTTCATCATCCTGCAGATCAGCATCCTCGACATCGTGTTTTCACTCGATTCGGTATTCACCGCCGTGGGGCTTGCCAATGACATCGAGGTCATGGTGGCTGCGATCGTGGCCTCTGTACTGGTGATGATGGCGGTCGCATCCTGGGTGGGCGCTTTCATCGCACGTTATCCGACCATCAAGATCCTGGCCTTGGCATTCCTCATCCTGGTCGGCGGCATCCTCATCGCCGGGGCCTTCGGCCGGGAGGTGCCCAAGGGCTATCTTTACTTTGCGCTGGCGTTTGCCGCCGTCGTCGAGTGGCTGAATATCGGGCTGCGCCGGCAGCGCGCCTCGCGCTAGAAAATATTTGGATGCTCTGCGCGAAAGCCGCTACAGTCGGCCTCATCGCAACCCTTGCCTCGATCCTCAGGGAGACCTCATGAACTGGCGTATAAAACCGCTCGACGCGATTCTCGCGAGTGCCGAGAAGAAATCTCTGGCTCGGACGTTGGGCGCATTTCAGCTGACCATGCTGGGCGTGGGCGCGGTGATCGGCACCGGCATCTTCGTCCTGACCGCCGAGGCGGCCCAGAAGGCAGGCCCGGGGATGATGCTGTCGTTCGTGGTGGCCGGGCTCGTGTGCGCGGTCACCGCTCTGTGTTACGCCGAACTCGCATCCATGGTGCCGGTCTCGGGCTCCGCTTACACCTATTCCTATGCCGTGCTGGGCGAGCTCATCGCGTGGGTCGTCGGCTGGGCCTTGATTCTCGAATACACGGTGGCGGCCAGCGCGGTGGCTGTGGGATGGTCGAATTACTTCGTGCCGCTGATCCAGCATAGCTTCGATATCCACATCCCGATTTACGTCGCCAAAGGATACTTTGCAGGCGGCCTCGTCAACCTGCCTGCCGTGGGTATTTCGATGTTGATCACTGCGCTCCTGGTCCTGGGAACGCGGGAAAGCGCGACCGTGAACGCCGTCTTGGTCTGTATCAAGGTGGCGGCGCTGGTACTGTTCATCGGCCTCTCGGTGCCGGTCATCAAGATGGAAAATTTCCATCCCTTCATGCCCCTGGGCGCGCTCGGCGTGGGCGGTGCGGCGGCGTCGATCTTCTTCGCGTACGTGGGGTTCGATGCGGTATCCACCGCTGCCGAAGAGACGAAGAATCCGCAGCGGAACATGCCCATCGGACTCATCGGCAGCTTAGGGATATGCACGGTGTTCTATCTTCTGGTGGCGGCAGGTGCGGTCGGTTCGATCGGCGCGCAACCATTGATGGGTGCGGCGGGACACGTACTGGAGCCCGGCTCGATCGAACTCTTCGATGCCTGCAAGGACCCGGCGAGAGCCGCTCTCCTGGTTTGCAGCGAAGAGCCTTTGGCCCATGTCCTCAGAATCCTCGGCTGGGACAAGGTATCCCGCCTCATCGGTCTGGCCGCTTTTTTGGCGCTGCCGTCGGTCATCCTGATGATGATCTTCGGACAGACCCGTATCTTCTTCAGCATGGCGCGAGACCGGCTATTGCCCGACGTTTTGACCCGCATTCATGGCCGCTTCAACACGCCGCACGTGGTGACGCTCATCACCGGTGTGGTGGTGGTCATGGCCTCGGCGTTCTTTCCGGTGGGGAAGCTCGCGGACCTGTCGAACGGCGGCACCCTGGCCGCGTTCTTCTCAGTGGCACTGGGAGTGATGATCCTGCGAGTCACCAACCCGACGCGCAAGCGTTCGTTTCGTACGCCGTTGGTATGGGTCGTGGGTCCGCTCGCCCTGATCGGCTGCGTCGTCCTGTTCTCGCTGCTGCCGCTGTCGGCGATACTGGTTTTCTTGGGGTGGGCCTTGTTTGGTCTGTGCGTCTACGCGCTTTACGGCTATCGACGCAGCGCCTTCGCCGTGGCGGCGCCCAAACCTCCGACGCTGACGCCTAAGCTGAGCTAGGAACGAAGGCTCAAGCCGGGGACCAGCGCCCGAGCCGGGATGCCGCGCTCGAGCCGGAGGCAGCAGGGGGAAATCCGACCCCTCCGGCGCTTCCGCTCAAGTGCGCAGACCCTCCGGCGTCAACGGACCGAGCGTTTCGAGCAACCCCTCGTAGACTTTCGGGTTGCCGGCGATGATGTTCGGCCCCAGAGAGTAATCGGCGCCGGTGGGAGTTCCCACGCGTCCCCCCGCCTCTTGGATGAGCAGGACGCCGGCGGCGGTATCCCAGGGCTTGAGTCCAAATTCCCAGAAGCCGTCGAGCCGGCCGGCCGCCACATAGGCAAGATCCAGGGAAGCAGCGCCGGGGCGCCGGACCCCGGCAGCGGTGGCCATGACGGCTTTCAGCATGGCGAGATAATCATCGATGTGCGCGGCGTCCATCCGATAGGGAAATCCGGTGCCGATCAGCGATCCCTCGATGCCGCGCTGGGTGCTGACGCGTATTTTCTTGCCCTCGAGTTGGGCACCATCGCCGCGCGATGCCGTAAAGAACTCCTGGCGCATCGGATCATAGACCACTGCGTGTTCGAGCCGGCCTTTGTGTTCCACCGCGATGGATACGGCAAACGTCGGAAACCCGTGCAGAAAGTTCGTGGTGCCGTCGAGCGGATCGATGATCCAGACGAACTCGCTGTCGCCGCTGCGCCCCGTCTCCTCGCCGAGGATGGCATGCTGCGGATGGCTGCGGCGGATGGTCGTAATGATGTCGGCTTCGGCCTTGCGGTCGATATCGGTTACGAAATCATTGCGGCCCTTTGTATCCACCTTGATCGAGTCGAGGCGGGACAGACTGCGAACGATCAGATCGCCGGCGCGCCGGGCGGCGCGCATGCCGATATTGAGCAAGGGTTGCATAGGGTGACGGTAGAATAACAGAGCATGACCACGCGCGTTCGCATCGTCCTGATCGATCCCAGTCATCCCGGCAACGTGGGGTCGGTTGCGCGCGCCATGAAAAACATGGGCGTCGTCGATTTGGTGCTGGTTCGTCCTCGTGCATTTCCGCATCCGGAGTCGATCGCACTCGCCGCCGGAGCCGACGATATCCTCGCCAACGCGCGGGTCGTGACCACGGTGTCGGAAGCGGTCGCCGATTGCGGCTTCATCGCCGGTACCACCTCCCGGCCCCGTTCACATCATTGGGAATTCACGACGCCGCGTGATGTTGCCGGCCGGATCGTGGCCTTATCCGAAGAGAACGGCGTGGCGCTGTTGTTCGGTTCGGAGCGATACGGACTCGGGACCGATGACCTGCAGTTTTGCAATGTGCTGGTGCGCATTCCGGCAAACCCGGACTATTGCTCGCTGAATCTGGCAATGGCCGTCCAGCTTCTCACCTATGAGATCTTCGTCGCCCGGGAGCAGCCGCAGTCCGTGACCCAGCTCGAGCTGCCGCTGGCGGCGGGCCGTGATGTCGAGTATTTCTATCAGCACCTGCAACAGGTGTTGAACGAGATCGACTTCGAGGATCGAACCGGCCACTTGATGGAGCGATTGCGGCGCCTGTTCAACCGCGCCCAACTCGATCGCAATGAATTGAACATCCTGCGGGGCATTTTGAGCGCCATCCAGGGTCGGCGCGGTCAGTCGTCCAAGCGAGGGCCGGGGACCTCGTGACCAGCGGCGCACCGGTGTATCTCGACTATGCTGCGACCACGCCCGTGGATGCTCGGGTTGCCGCCCGCATGGGCGAATGCCTCACGCGGGATGGCCAATTCGGCAACCCGTCGAGCGATCACGACTATGGGTCAGCGGCGCATGAGGCGGTCGAGGCGGCACGCGCCCAAGTGGCTGCTGCCGTCGGCGCTGCGGCGCCGGACATCGTCTGGACCTCGGGCGCCACCGAGGCGAACAATCTGGCCATCTTCGGTGTCGCCAACTATTACCGTCCGCTGGGGATGCATATCGTCACGGCGCGAACCGAGCACAAGGCGGTGCTCGATCCCTGCCGTGAACTGGAGCGTCGCGGGTGGCGGGTTACCTACCTCAAGCCTGCCGCGACCGGTGTCATCGACCCTGAGCAGATCGCGGCAGCGCTCGAGGCGGATACGGTGTTGGTGTCCGTCATGCATGTCAACAACGAGATCGGCGTCATCCAGGACATCCACGCGATCGCCCGCCTATGTGCCGCTCACGGAATCGCCCGTCTGCACGTCGATGCCGCGCAGAGTGTCGGCAAATGCCCGCTCGAGTTCGGCGCCAGCGGCATCGATTTGATGTCCTTGTCTGCGCACAAAGCCTACGGACCGAAGGGCGTCGGTGCGTTGGCGGTGGCACGCAGCCGTGGTGTGCAATTGCAGCCGTTGCAGTTCGGGGGCGGCCAGGAGCGCAACCTGCGTTCGGGCACGGTAGCGACCCATCAGGTGGTCGGCATGGGCGCTGCGTTCGAATTGGCGGCGGCATCTTGGGCCGCCGAGACGGAGCGCTTGGCGCCGCTGCGCGAGAAACTCTGGCGTGGTCTCGAGGCACTGGGCGGCGCGCTGCGCAATGGCGCGGCTGAACGCAGTGTTCCGCATCTGCTCAATGTGTCGTTCGTCGGAGTCGAGGGGGAGAGCTTATTGGCGGCGGTACGGCCGTACATCGCGGTGTCGACGGGATCGGCCTGTAGTTCGGCCGTCCGCGAGTCCTCGTACGTCCTCAAGTCGCTTGGACGAGATGAGCGTCTGGCAGAAAGCAGTCTGCGATTCAGCCTCGGCCGTTTTTCAACCGAAACCGACATCGATGCAGCGGTGGCGGCCGTCGCGCAGGCGCTCATCCGTCTCCGCCGCATTGCAGGCGACCCGTGCATTACAGTGAACTGACCTGGCGCCGCTTCAGCTCGGCGGCGGCGGCCGGCGCGCTTGACGGTGCCAACGTGCGGCGCGGGGCAGCCGGCAGCATCGCCGGCGGTACCTGGGTGCAATTCGACGTTCGGCTGGGGGGCGGCCCTCCCACGGCGCCCATCGCTGCGGTGCGATTCCGGGCATTCGGCTGTCCCCACGTGATTGCCGTTGCCGATTGGGTCGCTGAAGCCTCGGTCGGTCGACCCGCGGTTCCGCAGCTCCCGGAGAGCATTCAGGCGCTGCAAGAGCGCTTTGCCGTGCCGGTGGAAAAGCTGGGGCGGTTGCTCATTCTCGAGGATGCCTGGATTGCTGCGATGTCATCCCCATATACGTGACAGGCATCGTGCGCGCGAGACGTCAAGCGTGTTATGTATAGCGTGAGAAAAAGTACGAGAGGGCACACGGCTATGGCGATATTGTTGACCGAATCGGCGGCTGATCGGGTCCGTTCACATCTGGAAAAGCGCGGCGCCGGCTTGGGTCTGCGGGTCGGGATCAAGAAAACGGGCTGCTCGGGATTCGCGTACGTCGTAAACTACGCCGATGAGATTCATCCCGAGGATGCGGTTTTCGAGGCCCGGGGCGTCAAAGTCGTGGTCGATTCGGCCAGCCTGCCGCTGATCGACGGCACCGTGGTGGATTTCGTCAAGCAGGGCTTGAACGAGGCGTTCAAGTTTCAAAATCCGAAGGCGAAGGGTGAATGCGGCTGCGGTGAGAGTTTTAGCGTTTGAGGCACCCACGCGAGCGCCGGCCTCTGCTCGACACCTTTAGTTTTTCCAAGTAATACAGGCACTTCGGTAAAAGCTGTGGATTGCGGGGAGGCGCCCTCTGCAGTACACTTCGCGGTCTTTGTCGGCCCTCCTTGAGGGCGATTTCCCCAACAAAGCACCCGAGGTCAGCATGTCAATCGAGCGCACTCTTTCCATTGTCAAACCGGATGGCGTCGGCCGTAACCTGATTGGCGAAGTCTATCGCCGATTCGAATCGGCGGGTTTGCGTGTGGTGGCCGCACGCATGATGCACCTCTCGCTCACCGAAGCCGAAGGTTTCTATGCCGTCCATCGTGAGCGGCCGTTCTTCAAAGATCTGGTGAAGTTCATGATCTCCGGTCCGGTGATGGTGCAGGTGCTCGAGGGCGATGGCGCCATCGCGAAGCACCGCGAGGTGATGGGAGCGACCGATCCGAAGAAGGCTGAGAAGGGTTCGATCCGAGCCGATCTTGCCAGCAGCATCGATGAGAACGTCGTTCATGGTTCGGATGCCCCCGAGACGGCCGCTCGTGAGATCGCCTATTTTTTCCGTGAAATTGAGCTCTGCCCGCGTACGCGCTAGCGTATGCGCCGTGAGATTTGCGCTGCGCCTTTCCAGGAGTTTTAAGCTCACGTGACCGACGATCGCATCAATTTGCTCGGTTTGCCGCGCGCTCTTCTCGAGTCGTTCGTGACCGAGCGTCTTGGCGCGAAGCCGTTTCGCGGGCGTCAATTGATGAAGTGGATCTATCGGCGCGGCGTGGCGGATTTCGACGCCATGAGCGATCTCGGACAGGACTTTCGCGCCTCGCTCCGCGGCATCGCAAAGATCGCCGTGCCCGAGATCGTCACCGAGCAGCGCTCCGCCGACGGCACACGCAAGTGGATGCTGCGGATGGACGACGTCCAGGGCATCGAAACCGTCTATATTCCCGAGCCCGATCGTGGCACCTTGTGCATCTCGAGCCAGGTCGGTTGCGCCATGGATTGTTCGTTCTGTGCCACCGCGCAGCAGGGTTTCAACCGCAATTTGAGCGTTGCCGAGATCGTGGGCCAGGTATGGCTTGCGCATCGGGAACTGGGTGCCTGCATCGCATCGGGGCCGACGCCCCACGGCACGGGGCGTCTCATCACCAACATCGTTCTGATGGGCATGGGCGAGCCGCTTGCGAACTATCGGAACGTCGTGCCGGCGATGCAGATATTCATGGACGATTTGGGGTACGACCTGTCGCGGCGGCGTGTGACGTTGAGCACCTCGGGGCTGGTGCCGCAGATCTACAAGCTGGCCGAGGAGTGCAATGTGGCGCTCGCGGTGTCGTTGCATGCGCCGAACGATGCATTGCGCAACGAACTCGTTCCCATCAACCGTAAACATCCGATCGAGGAGCTGTTGACGGCGTGTTGGCATTACATCGACAAGCAAAACGGGCGCAGCGTGACATTCGAGTACGTGATGCTCGACGGGATCAACGATCAGCCTGAGCACGCGAAGGCACTGGCGCGCCTGCTCCGCGGCCGGCCCGCGAAGCTGAATTTGATCCCCTTCAACGGTTTCCCCGGTACGCGCTATCGACGCTCGCCGCCGGCGACCATCGTGCGCTTTCGAGACATCCTCAATGATAACGGTGTGATCGCGACCATCCGCCGCACCCGCGGCGATGACATCGATGCGGCCTGCGGGCAGCTCGCCGGTAAAGTCACCGATCGAACTTTGGTGCGGCTCGGCACCCGCAAGAGCACCGCGCCGCACACTCCGGTGGAGGTCCGGTGAAACGCGGTTGGGTCATCTGGATCGTGGTCGGACTGGTTGCGTGCTCGCATACCAAGCCGTTCGGTCACAAGGCGCCCCCGCAGCAGCAGGCGGCCACCAATGTGCAGTTGGCCATCGAGTACATGAAGCTCAACAAGATGGTCGAATCGCGCAAGACCATCGAACTCGCGCTCCAGGAGGATCCTGCGAGCGCCGACGTGCAACTGACCGCGGGGATCATTTTCGAACGTCTGCAGGAGCCGGCGATTGCTGAAAAAGCCTATGCCGCCGCCGCCCGTATCGGCAAGACGGATCCGAACATCCAAAATGCCTACGCGGGTTTTTTGTGCCGTACCGGCAAGCCGGCGGCGGGCGAAAAGTTGTTCGCCGAGGTGGCCACCAATCCCATCTACCAAACGCCCGAAGTGGCCCTCGTCAATGCCGGTGTCTGTGAGCGCAGCACGGGCGACATGCTCGACGCGCAGCGCTATTTCAACAAGGCGCTGACCTTGAGGCCCAACATGCCCGAAGCGCTGCTGCAACTGGGGAACCTGGCCATCGATGAAGGCGACGGCGCCACTGCGCTCGATTATGTTCAGCGCTATCTGGCGGTCAACCCGGCCACGCCGGAGATCCTCTGGCTGGGCTTTCGTGCGCAGCGCAAGTTGGGCGACACGACGGCGGCCGCGACTTTTGCGCGACGAGTGCAGACCGAATTCCCGGATTCCGCCCAAGCCCAGTTCATGCGGTCCGGCGCCGAGCGATGAGCGAGACGGCGGCAACGACGCCGGGACGTCGTCTCCGTACGGCGCGGGAAGCCAGGGGCTTGAGCACGCAAACGGCGGCCGATGCGCTGCATCTCGATGCGTGGGTTATCGAGGCGCTCGAGCAGGGGGATTACGCCCGCATCGGTCCTGCCGTCTACGCCAAGGGACATTTGAAGCATTATGCGGCAATGTTGGAGCTGCCCTTGCCGGAAGTTCTCGAGGCCTACCAACCCCAGGCGACGACCGCCCCGGCCGCGGCTGCCCTCACGGCTGCACTCGATGTGCGCAGTGCATCCACACCGCACCGCGAAGCGTTGTGGGCGAGGTTGGCCGGCGGACTTGTCATCTTCGCCGTGGCGGTGGCGGGCCTCGCGCGATGGCAGCCCTGGCACGGCCTTTACTATCCATGGCGAACCGGGTGGGGGGCGAAGACCGCGAGTGTCGATCCGATCCGGGCGGCGGCCACGACCGCGACGACCGGTGCTACCGGAACGGCCACGCTTGCCGCCACGGCCGGCCCTGGCGATACAACGGTCAGGACGGACGCGGTTGACTCACGGGCTGCGCCCGGCCTGAAAGCAGAACGCTCCAACAACGGGCTGACTCATGCGGTGTCGACGCCATCCGTTCCGTCGCTGCGGGCTGACGTCGCCGGCGCGGGACCGGTGGCGGGCACCGGACTCGCGCGCCTGCGTTTGCGCTTTTCCGCCGATTCTTGGGTGGATGTTCGCGATGCCGCCGGGCGCCGCTTATTCGCGGGCCAGGGACGTGCCAACAGCGTCAAGACCATCGCGGGCGACGCGCCGATGAAGGTCTATCTCGGCTTCGCGAGCGGCGTGCAGCTCGAAGTCAACAATCATGCCGTCGCCATAGGCCCGCAGTTCATGGCGGGCGACGTCGCGCGCTTCGAAGCCGGCGCCGACGGGGTTCTGCGCCGCGACGCGCGCAGCAGCGCCGGTGCGCATCCCCGCGGCTGACTGGAGCAACCCCTTGTCCAAGATCATTCAGCCCCTGCGTGGCGTGCACGACATTTTGCCGGTGAATGCCGCTGCCTGGCAGCATCTGGAGCGCGTCACTCGCGAAGTATTCGCTGCCTATGGATACGAAGAGTTTCGGGTCCCCATCATTGAGCAGACCCAGCTCTTCAAGCGGTCGATCGGCGATTTTACGGATATCGTCGAGAAGGAGATGTTCAGCTTCGTCGATCAGGGAGAAGATCACATCACGCTTCGTCCCGAGGCGACCGCCGGCATCGTTCGCGCGATGATTTCCAATGGACTGCTGCGTGAGAGCCGGTTGCGAGTGTGGTGCATGGGTCCGATGTTTCGTCGCGAACGCCCGCAGGCGGGCCGCTATCGCCAGTTTCACCAGATCGATGCGGAGGCATTCGGTTTCGCCGGCCCCGACATCGATGCGGAGATGATCCTGTTGTCGGCGCGATTACTGCGACGTCTCGGCTTGGGCCGTATCAAACTACTGGTCAATTCGCTCGGAACCCCTGCGTCCCGTGCGCTCTATCGCGCCGAGCTCGCTGCCTACTTCGCCGCGCATGAAGCGGCCCTCGACGAGGACAGCAGGCGGCGTCTCGCAGGGAACCCGCTCCGTATTCTCGACAGCAAGCATCCCGACACCCAGCGGATCGTGGCGGGCGCGCCCCTGCTGATCGATTCGCTGGACACCGAATCCAAAGAGCATTTCGCGGCGTTGTGCGCCCACCTCGCGAGCGCCGGCATCGAGTATCATGTCGAGCCGCATCTGGTGCGCGGCCTCGACTACTACACGAGGACGGTGTTCGAGTGGACCACGGATGCACTGGGGGCGCAAAGCACGGTGTGTGCCGGCGGCCGCTACGATGGGCTGGTTGAAGCGCTCGGGGGCACGAGCACCCCCGGCATCGGCTGGGCGCTGGGGCAGGAGCGGATCCTGATGCTGCTCGAAAAACAGGGCCTGGATGCTCCCCGCGACCGACCGCAGGTCTACGTCGTGCTGATGGGCCAGAGAACCGAGCTTCCAGGCTTCAACTTGGCCGAGCAACTGCGCAACGCCTGGCCCGGGCTGAAACTCCAAGTCAATCTCGGTGGGGGCAGTTTCAAGACCCAATTCAAGCGTGCGGACAAGAGCGGCGCACGGTTTGCGATTGTCCTGGGTGATGACGAAGTCGACCGCGGCGTCGTCAGCTTGAAGGATTTGCGTCGAGACGTGGCACAGGAGGAATGCGCCATTGAACAAATCAATGAACGCCTGGGGAACTTGTTGGGTCTCAAGGCTGGGACAGCGGAGTAGACATGGCTGAAGACTATTTGACTGATGATGAGGAACTGGAGCGAATCAAGCGCGTCATCGCGGAGAACTGGCTGTGGGTGGCCGCCGGCATCGTGCTGGGTGCGGCCCTCATCTTTGGATATCGCTACTACGACGCGCACCGCAACGATCGAGCCTTGCGCGCCGCCGCCCAATTCGACGACATGAGCGCGGCGCTGGACGCCAACGATGCGGATAAGTCGCGCCAGATCGCGCTGGGGCTCATCAAGGATTTTCCGACCTCGCCCTATGCGGATCAGGCGCAGCTGGTGCTGGCCAAGCTCGGCGTCGATGCGGGTAAACCCGGCGAGGCGATCGGCCCCTTGACAGAGGTCATGAACAACTCCAAGGACTCCGAACTCAAGCACGTCGCGCGGCTGCGCCTGGCGCGAGTGCTCATCGATGAGGGGAAGCCGGACGAGGCCATCAGCACGCTGGCCGGCGATACACCGGGAGCGTTCGGCGGGTTGTACCATGAGGTGCGCGGCGATGCGTTCCTTGCCAAGAAGGATTCGAAGGATGCTGTGGCCGAGTATCGAGCCGCCCTCGATGGCGGCGGCAGCGGCGCGGATGCCGCGTTGCTGGAGTTGAAAATCGCCGATCTCGGCGTCTCTCCCGTGCCTGCACCGCCGACGGTCATGCTGCAGGGGGCCCCGATGTCGGGCGCCTCCTTGCCGGGCGCGCCTACGCCGGCCGCCCCAGTTCCCTCACCCAACAAGGCCAAACCCTGATGCGTTTCATGCTTTTCCTGGGCCTCGCGTCGCTTTTGATCGCCGCAGGCTGCTCCAAAGACAAGGATGTCGAACCTCCCGCCACGCTCACCAAGTACGAGGGTACGCTGCCCGTCAAGAAGCTCTGGGGCGACAATGTCGGCGGCGGCAAAAAGGAATTGAAGCTGCGTTTGGGCTTGGGCCCGGCACTGGCCGACGGTGTCGTATTCGCCGCTTCGCATAAGGGCGAGGTGCTGGCCGTGGCGGTGGAAACCGGCAAAACGGTTTGGTTGAAGAAAACCAAGTTGCCGCTATCGGCCGGTCCGGCCGCGGGTTTCGGTATGATCGTGCTCGGCACCAGCAAGGGTGCCGTTTTGGCCATGGATGCGGCGACCGGCAAGGAACGCTGGCGCGCACAGGTGAATTCGGAGCTGCTGTCGGCTCCTGCTATCGGCGAGAAGGTCGTGGTCATGCGCTCGGTGGACGGTCGGTTGCATGGCTTCGATTCGGGCAACGGCAAGGAACTGTGGCAGGTCGAACAGCAGGTTCCACGCTTGAGCCTGCGCGGCACGGCCATCCCGGTGATTGCGAAGGAGGTGGCGGTCAGCGGATTCGACAACGGCAAGGTAATGGCCGTATCGCTGGCGACCGGCGACACCGTCTGGGATACCGCGCTGGCCTCCCCGCATGGACGCACCGAATTGGACCGGTTGGTCGATATCGACTCGGCGGTCCGTGTGGTGGGTGACAACGTGTTCGCGGCGGGCTTCCAAGGCCGCACGGCCATGCTGGCGCTCGAGTCCGGGCAGATCTGGTGGGCGCACGACATGTCGAGCTACCGGGGCCTGGCGGTGGATGATGACAACCTGTTTGTGACGCAATCCGATGGGGTGGTGGTTGCACTACGCCAGCGTGACGGCTCGGAGCTTTGGCGCAACGACCGATTGCAGCGCCGCGGCCTCTCCACGCCGGTCGAGACCAGTACGGCGGTCGTCGTGGCGGACTACCAAGGCTATCTGCACTGGCTGGACAAGAAAACCGGAGCGCTCGTGGCGCGCGAGCGCGTGTCGAAATTTCGGGTGGGTAATCAGCCGGTGGTCTTCGACGACACCGTGGTCGTCCTCGACGATGGCGGCAAGATGGCGGCGTTCCGCGCCGACCCGGCCAGAGCGGTGCCGCCCGGCGTGAATGCCCCGGCGACCGAGCCGCTCGCGCCGCCGCCCCCTCCGGCCAAGCCCGGCAAGAAGTCGAAGTCGGCAACCTCGTCCAAGTCATCGTAGCAGTGCCATGCTGCCGGTAATCGCGCTGATCGGTCGACCCAATGTGGGCAAATCGACCTTGTTCAACGCAATGACCGGCACGCGGGACGCCTTGGTGGCCGATTTACCCGGCCTCACGCGGGATCGGCAATATGGTTTCGCGCGCCGCACCGACGTGCCGTGCATCGTCGTGGACACGGGCGGTCTGGTCGAGAACGCGGACATCATCGAAAGCTTGATGATTGCGCAAACCGAGCGCGCCATTGCCGAGGCGGATCGATTGATCGTACTCGTGGACGGCCGCGCGGGCGTCACACCCCAGGATCAATTCGTCGCGCAGCTGGCGAGACGCAGCGGCAAGCCGCTCAAACTGGCGGTGAACAAGACGGAGGGCTTCGACCACGACGTTGCCGTGGCGGATTTCCATCAGCTCGGTTTGGGTGAACCGCACCCCATTGCGGCCGCCCATGACCAGGGCGTCATTTCGCTGCTCGAAGCCGCGCTCACGGGCCTGTCGCCCGATCCGAACGATGGTCCGGAGATGACCGGCATCAAGGTGGCGGTGATCGGCCGCCCGAATGTCGGCAAGAGCACGTTGATCAACCGGTTGCTCGGTGAGAATCGCATGGTGGCCTACGATCAGCCGGGCACCACGCGGGATGCGGTCCTCGTGCCCTTCGAACGCGACGGTGAGCGATACACCTTGATCGATACCGCCGGGGTCAGGCGACGCGCCCGCATCGACGAGGCGGTGGAGAAATTCAGCGTCATCAAGACGCTGCAGGCCATCGAAACGGCGCATGTGGTGGTGGTCGTCATGGATGCCCATGATACCGTGGCGGAGCAGGATGCGAGTCTCCTGGGGACGGTGATCGAACAGGGACGCGCGCTGATACTCGCGGTCAACAAGTGGGACAACATCCCCACCGAGCAGCGTGATCTGATTCGCCAGCAGGTGGAGCAGCGGCTGGAGTTCGCCGCATTTGCACCGCTGCATTTCATTTCGGCGCGGCATGGCAGCGGCGTCGGCGAGTTGTTCGGGGCGGTGCGCAAAGTATATGCCGCCGCCACCCGTGACATGGCCACTCCGGAACTCACCCGCGTGCTGGAAGCGGCCATCGAAAGTCATCAGCCGCCGCTCGTCAGCGGGCGCCGCATCAAGTTGCGCTATGCGCACCAGGGCGGCCAAAACCCCCCGGTCATCGTGATTCATGGCAATCAAACCGATCACGTCCCGGAAGCCTACAGACGTTACCTGGTGAACGTGTTTCGCAAGGCGTTCGATCTTGCGGGTACTCCGGTGCGAGTGATCTTCCGAGGCGAAGAGAACCCATTCGCAGGAAAGCGCAACCCGTTGACACCGCGCCAGGTACGCAAACGCAAGAGGCTGATTCAACGCAACAAGCGTTAGCCTAAGGTTTGCTAAGATGCGGGGGTCGTACCGGCGGCGGATTGGGATGTCCTATGCTGCGCTTCTTGCAAACGAAACTCGGAAGAGCGGCCGCGCTGGCAGTGGTGCTCCTCTCGGTGTACGTGCTGGTGGGCTTCTTGGTCGTGCCGCGCGTGATGCGCAACGCGCTGCTCCGGGAGATTCCCGAGACCTTGGGAGCCGTGCCCTCGGTGGGTGCCATCCGCTTCAACCCCTTCTTGTTGTGTCTGAGCATCGATGATTTCGCCCTTCGAGGTCCCGCCGGCGGGCGGCTCCTGGGTTTCAAGCACTTGTTCGTGGCATTCGAAGTGTCATCGCTCTGGCACCGTGCCTATTCGTTCGGCGAGATCGAGCTCGGCGAGCCCTTTGTCAGTGCCGCGGTGGCACCTGATGGATCGCTCAATCTCGAGCGGATGTTGCGGCGGTCGCCTGTGCCGCCTGAGCCTGAGCCGCCCGCGGCAACATCGCATCTTCCCGCGCTGCGTATCGGATCGTTCAAGGTGTCGAATGGCCTCGTCATGTACGAGGACCACAGCCGGCCGGACGGGTTTGTCGCACGGCTCGAGCCCATCGATTTCGAGCTGCGCGATTTCACCACGGGAATTTCCGGCGGTGAATTCACCTTCTCCGGTGTCTCGGCGCAGGGCGAGCGGCTGGAGTGGCATGGCCACCTCGGTGTGCAGCCGGTCGAATCGACAGGGCAGATCACGATCGAGGGTCTGCGCGTGCAAACGCTGTGGGAGTATTTTCAAGACCAGCTGAATTTTACGGTCACATCGGGCACCATCGACCTGGCCGCGAGCTATCGCTTCTCGGACAGCGGCCTGCAACTCGACGTCTCGAATGCGGTGCTCGAGGCGTTGGCAGTGCGCCCGCGAGGCGGGTCGACGGACTGGATGTCGTTGTCGGGCCTGCACGTCACCGGCGCCCGGGTGAATCTGGCCGACCACCGGGCGCATGTCGACCGCGTGACCCTTGATGGACTCAAGGTGACGGCGTGGCGCGACACCGATGGTTCGTTCAACCTGAACCAACTGTTATCCGCTGCGGCAACCGGCGGCGTTCCAACACCGAGCGGCGCCGCCTCACCGGCCGGGGTTGTGGCCGCCACCCTCCCGGCTCCCGCCTGGCAGTTCGATCTCACGCATTTCGAACTCAGCGAGGCGTCGCTGGCACTCGAAGATCGGACCACGCATCCAACCGCGAAATTGTTGCTCGCGCCTTTGAATATGCAGCTTTCGGGGATCACTCAGGATCTGACCAAGCCGCTCAGCGTGCTGCTCGATACGCACCTCAACGAATCCGGCGTGGTGTCAATCAACGGGCAGCTGACCCCGCGACCGCTGGTGGCCGACGCGAGCGTCAAGCTCGATGCGCTGGATCTGACCGTCGTCCAACCGTACCTGGCGCGTGAGGCCGACCTGACCTTGTTGAGTGGCGGGCTCGGCGGGGACTTCACGGTGCATGTGGGTTCGCCGACGAGTGCTCCCGCCATGAAGATTGCGGGAGACGTGCACGTGGATCGAATGCACACCGTCGACAACGCTCTGCATGATGACTTCATCAATTGGGAGCGACTCGATATCTCGGGGCTCACATACTCTCAAGGTCCGGATCAATTGCAAATCGCGCAAATTGCTGCCAACAAGCCGTATGTCCGGGCTATTATCGAAGCGGACGACAGCATGAACTTGAAGCGCGTCATGACGGTGCCCGGGGTGGCAGCGGTCTCGCCCACCGGCGCCGCGGCGGCTGCCGCACCTGCGGTCGTAGCCGCCGTGAGGTCCGCCGTCCCGGCGCCATCCCGCGCTGCGCGCGGGCTGCCAATCAGTATCAAGAAGATCATCGTGAACGGAGGGCAGGCCAACTTCTCCGACCTGTCCGTGGATCCCCATTTTTCGGCCGGCATCAACCAGCTCGCCGGCAGCATCGTCAACGTCTCCTCCAAACCGGGGTCGCGTGCGACGCTCGATCTGCACGGTCAAGTCGCTGCATTCTCGCCGGTTGCGATCACAGGGCAATTCAATGTGCTCGGCCCCAAGCTGTACACGGATATCGATCTGAATTTTCAGAATATCTCGTTGCCGATTTTCAATCCGTATTCGGGCAAATTCGCCGGGTACGATATCTCCGAGGGCAAGCTCAGCACCGAATTCCATTATAAAGTTGACGGCCGCGCGCTCGATGCCCAGCACCACGTCATCATCGAACAACTCCAGTTTGGCGCCAAGACCGACAGCAAGGAGGCGGTAGCGCTGCCGATCAAATTGGCGGTTGCGCTGCTCAAAGACCGCAACGGCGTCATCGATCTGAGCCTGCCTGTGACCGGCACCCTCGACGACCCGCAGTTTCGCTTGGGCCCGCTCATTTGGAAGGTTTTCGTCAATCTGCTTGAAAAGGCCGTTACAGCGCCGTTCGCGCTGTTGGGCTCGATGTTCGGGGCGGGTGCTGATATCCAATACATCGACTTCGAACCGGGCCGAAGTGATTTGGATGCTGCCGCTCTCAAGAAAGCGAAGATCGTAGCCCAGGCGCTGGTCGAGAGGCCCGCCCTTGCCATCGAGGTGCCGATTGGGGTGGTTCCCGACATAGACCGGCCGGCGCTCATTGCAGCCGAGTTCGACGCGAGGCGGAAGGCCGTGCAAGTGGCCACCAATCGCGGCCTTCAGCCGTTCGATGCGCTTCCACCGGCGGCGCAGCTCGACGTGTTGACCCGCTTGTACACGCAGGAGTTCGGCGCTTCGCCCAAGCTCACGAATGTACGGCCGGACAGCAGAGTCGGCTTTCTCGGCAAAGCCATCCGCGAACACATTCAAGTGAGCGACAACGAATTGAAGGCGCTCGGCCAGCAACGTGCCAAGGCCTTGCAAACGGCGCTGCTCACCGATTCGGATGTCGAGCCGGGTCGAGTTTTTCTGGTGGGCAACGACAAGGCCAGCGCGCGCGAAAGTTCGGTGCGATTGGAACTCACGCTGAAATGAGTGCCTCAATTTAATGCATGGCTTGCGCAAAACGCGCCCCGACGGTGCAGTCGATTACTTCTGTTGCGGGGAGATATCCTAGAAGCCGCTGATCGCGCTACGATCTCACGCAATTGGCACATCCGATGCTTGATACGCGCCCAATCATCGTGTGGGAACGATCAAGGAATTCCTCAAATGAAGCTCATCACCGCCATCATCAAACCGTTCAAGCTCGACGATGTGCGCAAGGCAATCAGCGATGTCGGGGTGCAAGGGGTGACGGTGACCGAGGTTCGCGGCTTCGGCCGCCAGAGAGGCCATACCGAAATCTATCGCGGATCCGAATACGCGGTGGAGTTCGTCCCCAAGACGAAGATCGAGATTGCCGTCGAGAACACGCTGGTCGATCAAGTCGTCGAGGCCATCGTAAAATCGGCGCAGACCGGCAAGGTCGGCGACGGCAAGATTTTCGTTTTCGATCTCACCAATGTCGTTCGTATACGGACGGGTGAACGGGATGCCAGCGCAATTTAGCCAAAAACTTAGGAGTTGCATGTGACGAAGATTGTGACGCGATTGGTTGTTCTGGGGCTGCTTGCCTGCAGCGCGACCTGGGCTTTGGCGGACGATGCGCCCGCGAGCTCGGCCGCCTCGGCAGCGGATGCCGCCGGCACCCCGGGCGCGGATTCCGGCGCCGCCCCGGCGGCCGCACCAGCCGCCGCCGCGCCGACCGCGCCGTTCATCGTGGGCGCCGACAAAATCAGCGGCGGCGACACCGCCTGGATGCTCACCTCAACCGCACTCGTGCTGATGATGTGCGTGCCCGGGCTCGCGCTCTTCTATGGCGGCATGGTCCGCAAGAAGAACGTGCTGGCGACGCTGATGCAGAGTTTCGCCTGTTGTTGTTTGGTGACGATTCTGTGGTGGGTTATCGGCTATTCGTGGGCGTTCACCGCCGGCAATGGCTTCCTCGGCGGCAGCAGCAGGGCTTTGTTCAACGGCATGGTTTTCATCTTCGACGCCGCCGGCAGCAAACTGTCGGTGTCGCATTTGGCACCGACCATACCGGAGACCGTCTATGCGATGTTCCAGATGACATTTGCCATCATCACGCCCGCCCTGATCTGCGGCGCCTTTGCGGACCGTATGAAATTCTCCGCAATGCTGGTTTTCTTGGGTGTGTGGTCGCTGGTGGTTTACTCGCCCATCGCCCACATGGTGTGGGAACCGACGGGGTGGCTCAACAGCAGCGGCGTTCTCGATTATGCCGGCGGCACCGTCGTACACATCAATGCGGGCATCGCGGGCCTGGCGAGCTGCCTGGTGCTCGGCAAGCGCCTGGGCTACGGCAAGGAGGCGATGCCACCCTTCAATCTGACCTACACCTTGATGGGCGCCTCGCTGCTCTGGGTCGGCTGGTTCGGCTTCAACGCGGGATCGGCGGTCGCCGCCGACGGCCGTGCAGGCATGGCCATGCTGACGACCCAGATGGCGACCGGGGCCGCGGCGCTGGCCTGGATGCTCGCTGAGTGGGTGAGCAAGGGTAAGCCCAGCGTGCTCGGCATCGCATCAGGTGCCGTGGCGGGATTGGTCGCGATCACCCCGGCTTCCGGCTTCGTCGGCCCCACACCGGCGGTGATCATCGGGGTGGTGGCGGGCGTCGGCTGCTACATCGCCAGTACGGCGTTGAAACATGCATTCAACTATGACGATTCGCTGGATGCGTTCGGTGTCCACGGCATCGGCGGCATCATCGGCGCATTGCTCACGGGCGTCTTTGCGAGCAAGGAAATCAGCGGCATGGACGGCTCGCTCCTGACCCAGTCGAAGGGCGTGGCCGTCACGGTCGTCTATGGGTTCGTGGTGAGCACCATCATTCTCGTGATCATCGACAAGACCATCGGCTTGCGGGTCACCGAGGATCAGGAGCGGGAGGGGCTCGACATCTCGCTTCATGGTGAGAGTATCGAGTAGGCGCTACAATTGCCGCCTTCGAAAGAGGAGTGCGGCGTGTCCTGGTATTCCTTGCTGACCTTCGGCACCGTGTATTTCATGGCGGTAGCGACTCCCGGTCCGGGGGTCGCGGCCGTCATCGCCCAGGGTTTGGCGCGCGGTTCCGTCGGAGCTCCGGCGTTCATCGCCGGTTTCGTGATGGGTGACCTGACCTGGTTCATCGCCGCTTCCCTGGGTCTTTCGGCCCTGGCGCAATCGGCCCACACCGTCTTTCTGGTCGTGCGTTACGCCGGTGCCGCCTATCTCTTGTGGCTGGCCTATGCCTTGTGGACGGCACCTCCTCGGGTACTGATGGAGGCAGGTCCGGAAGCTCCCCCACAGCGGCCCTTCAAACTGTTCACGGGCAGTTTGACGCTTACCCTGGGCAACCCCAAGCCGATGATCTTCTTCGTCGCTTTGTTGCCAAGCGTCGTGCCCCTGGAAACCTTGAGGTTGCCGGACTACCTCGAAATCGGCGCGGTCATCGCCATCGTTCTGCCCTCGATTTTGGGCGCCTACGTCCTCGCGGCATCCCGGGCACGAGTGTTCTTTCGGAGTGCGCGTGCGCTGCGGCTACTCAATCGTGGCAGCGGCACGTTGATGGCCGCTGCGGCCTTCGCGGTTGCAGCACGCTGAAACCGTGAGGTGGGTCGCACTTCCACGGTGATTCGCCAAGGTAGTCTCCGGGTTAACGCCCGATGTTATCGACACCTGGAGGAATTTCATGAGCAATCCGTCCGACAAGGCGACTGAACGCACTTCGGTTCTCGGCCCGACGCTGTGTTTCAAAGGTGACTTGACCGCGGAGGAAGACCTGCTGATCCAGGGACGGGTGGAGGGCTCCATCACCCACTCTCAGCGCTTGACCGTGGGACCTCAGGGGACGGTCATGGCGAATATTCGTGCCAATCTGATCGTCGTCGAAGGCACCGTCGAGGGCGATCTGCTGGCGGAAAAATCCGTCTTCGTGAAAGAGTCGGCGAAGATCATCGGTAACATCTTCGCGCCCTCGGTGAGCATCGTCGAAGGTGCCAGCTTCTGCGGCAACATCGACATGGACTTCAAGAAGAGCGGCTCGCAGTCGACCGGCCCGCAATCGACGAAACAAGATTCGAATCAGCGACCCGGAAAGATTGCCGCGAGTGCGGGGTGACCGTGGCCTGGTTCAACAAATCCGACGAGGGAGAGGCGCAGATGATGAACGGTCATTCGAGCGGTCGAAGCAATGCCGACGCAGCCGCTCCACGACCTGAGCCGCGCGAACCGCGCACCCTGCCGCCAGCCTCGGCGCAGCGCAACGCGGCAGAGCGGGCGATCGAGGCGCGGCCGATTGAATTCCGTGCGCCCGAAGTCGTCAAGCCTGCAGCGCCCGCTCAGCGAGCTTCCGTGCTGGGATCTTCGCTGCGT
>Ga0209208_10001876_pt1 | contig 30052 bp, 18 predicted proteins | sample S1TSphfallax_3_FD_187694 | JGI IMG/M metagenome (GOLD analysis project Ga0209208, IMG submission 187694) | Host-associated microbial communities from peat moss isolated from Minnesota, USA - S1T2_Fd - Sphagnum fallax MG (SPAdes) (version 2) | ecosystem: Host-associated > Plants > Peat moss >...
GGGGGAGGGAGAGGTTTGTTACAGATAGACCTGGCCCGGCACTCCCGAATTTCGACCTGACCCGGCCTGGCACTCCCGGATTTCGACCGACTGGGCCCGACGTGGGGGTTGGGGGAGGGAGAGGTCTGTTATAGATAGACCCGGCCCGATTCTTTGCCGCTGCTTCACCGGCCTCTCCCTTCCCCCACCCCCCAAAACCTCCGTCACAGACAGAGAGACTTATTGAATTAATATATATGATTCGTGCCTTCATTCATAGAATCAGTATAATTTATTCTCAAAGTGCCATCACTAGTGGCATCATAACAAATATTACACATGTATCCATTGGAACTCGTATTCAAGAATACCATCCATTGTATTGTTAATTTCTTCATTAATGTTAAATCCCTTAGAATGTAAGGATGAAGAAAGAACCTAATCTCTACAAGACACTTTTCTTTTCTACAAATTGCTAAAACCCTCATGTTGAATGCCTTCTTTCGCTAGAGATATAAGTTCTTTTCTAGCATGGAATCATCTTTTATAGGACAAAAGCAATCATTTCCCACCAAGGATCCGCAATATGGTTAATTGGAATTGGGAAAAAGAATCTTCATTATTCAAACGCTTCAACCATGGATATGATGGTTACAATTATACAATTCTCCATGCCATTAGCACCATAAATCGATACTAGCAATGGATCCTTGCATTGTCCTACTCCAATTCGAAGCCTACCATCCTTGCTTGAATCCCATATACAAATTTTATCATCAACATGCATATTTATGGTCATGTTTTCCAATTTTTAAATATAATTTACCTACCAAACCCCAATGTTCATAGAGTTAATGGATGAATATTACTACCTTGGAACGTAAAATTGAACATAAAATGATGAACCCTTCAATGCAACACCCATTCCATTAGGAATAGTTTTTTTATATTTAATTCAATTGAATGTCGACCAATTACTAAAAAACTTTGAGAATATTAGATTAAATAAAACTGCATTTCACCCAACTAATTACAAAAATATTTCAAAAATATTACATTAAGTTACACTGGATTTCACACAATTACTTCAACCTATAAATCATTTTGTGGATCAATGCATAAGGGCCATCAAGAAAACACCTGTCATTTTCTATAATCTGCTTGAAATGGTTACCCAAAAAAAAATGTTTAGCAGCCACCAAACATCTTTCTTTTTCTATAGATTTGTTTAACAATAGATATTTCCTCATCATACTAACTAATGTAATATAACCATTTGAAAGCTACCAGGCATCCTATGAAAATTTGGTTGAATGACTTTGTATAATATTGTAGCTATAGTTTTACTGTGATTATGTTGTTGTTGGTATAGCCTAGGTTGGGAACAAATTAATGTCAATAATTATCCTTATAATGAAATAATTTTTTCTTGTGTTCAAATTTGAGTTGCAAGAATACTTTCCAAGGGATAAGAACCACATAAATCTCAAAAGATCCTTTGTTATTCCTATTTCATGGTTTCTAATGGTTTATAGCTAAACTGATGTTTGAATTGTGATGAAAAAATAGCATGCTTCTTGAAGGCAAGCTAATGATGCATCAAAATCATGCAAAATAATTTGACTAGAATTTGTGAGTGAAAGTTCCAAGACAAAAAGGATTTGAGATGATAAAAATGGTGAATCTTTATAATCATTGTGATGTTAATAGAGAATTGTGCAATACTCACCTTTTTTTTGTGATGGTTTTGTTTGTTTTCAAGAGATGGGATCGAATACAAACAATATTCCTCAAGTAAAAAACATTGTCAAACCCTATCAATGTAGCACGTTTTTAAGCATGCAAACCCATGTTTTAGAATCGTCCCTTTTGACCTAAAGAGAAGGATGACAAATGAACTTTTTATTAGAAAAGTTGTTTTTAAAAAACATTAGATGTATGAAATGGGAATTGCAAAATGAAAAGAGACAGGATTTTTGCAGGTTGAAAAAGTCGAAAATATATTTTCATGAAGAAAAATGTTGAATGTGAAACTGCTTTTCAAATACATAATGATTGAACACATCAATACATAATGTTTTATACTATGGAATGAGCTAAACTATTGAAAGGAGACTTGTGATGTTAATTGATCGCAAGATTGATGTGAAGGTTTGAAAAAGTGAAGGAACAATGGGTAGGAATAGTGAAAGGGTTGTAAGAAGCTATTTGATGGAGCTCTTTGAGTTGGAGAATTTCACCCTAAAGTTCTTTTCTCCAAAGCCCTACAATGAATATGGAATTAGTTTTGAATAAAGGTTAAATGGTTGACTACACGTTTAACTTAGACTGAAAAAACTTCTTGAACAAGAACTCAATCACATTTTGTTTTCTTAATTCTCTTGCTGCTAATCCCCTTTGAAGCTGTAGATCCTTGGTGTTCCAAATTTTCCCCCCAAACCCTAACTTCACTTCACTTTTATTAGACTTCAAAAAAACTTTTTGATGGAGAGTTTGATGGCATTTTGTCTTCTAAGTTTTATTGCCCTAAATGCCCTTCAAAACTTCAAATCCTTAATGTTTCGGATTCTTCCTCCAAACCTTAACTTCACTTCATTCTTATTAGATTAAAAAAAATTCTTGATGGAGAGCTCGATGGTGCTTTGTTTTCTCAATTTTCCTACCTTGGATGCCCTTTGAATCTTTAGATCCTTGGTGTTTCAAATTCTTCCCCCAAACCTTAACTTCACTTCATTGTTAGATTAAATAAACTTCTTGAAAGAGAACTTGATCACATTTTGTTTTCTTAATTCTCTTGTGTTCAACCCCTTGCAAAGCTCCAAATCTTTTTGTTGCAGATTGTTTCCTAAAACCTTAATTTCATGCTTGGGCTGAAAAAAAATCTTGAAGGAAAGCTTGATGACACTTTGTCTTTTTTCGGGAAAAAAAAAAACTTGAATTCCGACCCAAAGTTGTCAATTGCCTAAACCTCCCCATTACAAGAATGGCTCATGAAACTTATGTTTAACGGATCTCTCACCCTTAATTATTTGTAATGATGAATGTTGAAAGTGGAATATCCATTCTGCGATTAATGATGCAAGAGATGGTATTGAGGTTTCGGTATTAAATTGGATGGAAATTATGCCAAGTGGCAATGTTGTTACTCGATTTTCTATCTTAATTTATTGTTGAATCTTTACGGGATACTAATATCATTGGTATAACATTTTTTGGTGTTTTTGTTTAGAGGTTTATGGTTTAGGGTGTAAGACTTAAAATTTATGTTATAACATTTAGGGTTAAAAATAAAATGTTTCATAACTAAATTAGGGTATTTGTTGACATTGTATATTGGGATAGGGTAGTTGTGTTATTTCATTTAAGGTTTAGGGTGTAGGGCATAATATTAGGTTATGTGGGATATATGTTAATATAACATAGGATTATACCTTCAAACATAAAGGGTTTCAAATGCACAACATATGGTTTATAATGTTATTATGGAATTTAGGGAACTTTTGGGGTTGATGGTTTAAGGTTTAAGGTTTAAGGTCTACATTTTAGTGTAGCATTTCAACTGTATGTTTAATTAACATTAATTTAATTTTCGGTGAAATGTTTAATACTATATAATATGTGTTTTAATAATTGAATTTTTATTGACATTGATTGAAATTACATACAATTATATATAATAGTTTATAATTTTGATAATATAAATACAATTCAAATGAAATTGAATTAAAAAAAAACTTGTTTACCACTACAACATTGAAGTGAATCATTTAAATGATTAAACTGTCAAATTTGCAATCAAATTTAAAGATAAATGTGTTTTAAGGTTTGGGAAGAGGGATTTGAAGATGGTAACAAGATGGTGGAAAAAAGAATTTTACTGCTTGAGAAAACAAAACATGTACAATTAATATATCTATGCTTGTGTTTTACTACATTTTCATCATATCCAACCATAGGTAAAGAGTATAATCAATAAAAATAAGCATGCATTGTTTTCATGGATTTCTTCAACATGCATTAGTCTTATCCAAAACATATTAAGTGATTAATTAGAGTTATAATTAAAAATAAAAAATAAAATTACATTTCACTTGTATAGGATATTGAAACAAATTGAATGGAAAATGATTAAAATTTGGCTTGAAATTTGGTTCACATAATATTACCCCTTCAATTTCATAATATCCCAATAAACCTTTTCATCCAATCCTCACTCCCTTTAATTTCAAAGTTATGAAAATTTTGTGGAATTTAACAAAATGGTTATTATAATTAACATTTGCCAAAATCCTTGGTACGAAATATTTTCATATCTAATCCTTAGACCCTAATAATATTATAAGAATATTCCATTATTAAGGGTCAAATAGATGGGGCAAGGATCAAAAGCCCAATAAAGGTTTTTTTGGGATTATTCCTATGTCCAAACGAATATTTTTGTGAATATAATTATTTCTCCTAATTTTTGAGTAAATAAAATAAAATATTCATATCTAAAACCTTCATTTGGTTTAAGAATTTATATTACAATTTTGCTTCCAATATATCATAATTTTACTAATTATTAAATTTTAGTTTACATTTATGAATCCATGTAATTTATCCACATAATTACTTTTAAATTGATCATAAATCAATTATATCTATATATTAAAAAAATTTATATTAGTCATATTAAATATGAAGTATGATTCAATCTCAATCATTTAGTTTCATTTGAATAATATAAATTAAATTTAAATATTAACTAAATATTATTCATTTTTACACATATAAATTATCTAATATAATTGTGTGGTAATATATTTCAACACGTAAAATAAATAAATTTATTTTATACATATATTATATAAAATTTCATTTAAATTTATGATAAAATTTTAATGCATAGATAATTTTTTTTTCCCACATCTCAAATTTTATTTTAATATTTTAAAAATCTCAAAATATAATGTTATAAAATATTATTTATAATATATATATTTTTACCATCAAAATTTATCTCAATGTATTATATTTAATTTAGTTACATTGAATATTTCAAATGGATTATATAGATCATGTCTATTATTAAAGATATTAAAGGTTTTTATATTCCCTATATGTATAATATGAATTAAAATAAGTTCTTTACATGTTGTAGTCTATTATGTTCATTTGTATCCGTATTAAACTTTTATTAATATTCATTATAAAATAATTGTATGACCACCTGGAGTACCACAAATTCATTTAAGGTTAATAATTATATAATTATACAAGGTGCCATGTTATCCACTTGGTAGTAGTTACCTATAAATCATTTTATAAATATCTTAAATTTAGAACATACAATGGGACCCATTTTCCAATGATATAGGATATTATTTAATTAAATATAAAAACGACCATGACATCATGATAATATTTTCCATGTCATTTGAAGTAATCAAAATTCAGTCATAAATTATATATGCGTATTTCATTATTTGAAAAAATGATAGCAAAATAATCCACACTGATGTTTTATTACCTAGCACACATTCGAAAACCATGTTATGTGAAATATGGTCAATGGAAAATGGATGAAGTATGTCAATTTTGTAAGTTTAAATCATCCATCAATCATATAAATGATTTAGTAATCTATTATTCATATTTATTTCACATAGATAATGAAGTTGTAATATATGAATGTGGTCAATGATAGAGTTATTTAAGACAATTAGACTTCATTGTTTCCTTGGTTGAAAAAGGATATAAAGCGTACTAGAATGTTAGCTATGAAGTTAGAGTCCAACAAATAAATGTTTTCCCCTTTAAAAAAGGAGAGCCCCCTCCCTAATAGTGTTGTGGTACCATGGTCAAACTTTAGGAATTATAATAAAGGTATCCATCAAAATGTTTTTTCATTGTTTGCCAAGTTTCATGGTTTTATGTTATTTAATTTAGGCACAATGCATGTGTCCATGCACCCCATGTTACCATGCATGCACTTTAAATGCCTAGGGTGCATTCACCTTATATTTAATGAAAAGTAGGTTTGTGCATGCTAGTCTTTGCACTCCAATGTGGTTATAATTTGTTTCAACTTTGTGGTATGTCCTTTGTTAATGGAAATTTGACCATCAAAAAACGTCCATTATGATGCCGCTACATAACAATGACATGGCAATTGACATGTGAATGATAAGTTCATACTTGGTTGCCATGAAAATCCAATGTCATGCACATGGCAATGGGCATGCTTAGTACCCTTTTGTGCAACTAGGTGCATGTACCAATTCTATGAAACCCTAATCACATAGCCTAAATTTGTTATATTGCTAGTGACAAATCAATGATTCAATTCGGCATTAGTTATAGAATAAATTATATATCTTTTAAAATCACCTTGTTTTTGGGCTTGCCTTTGTCCTTTCATGTTAAATTTTGAACTATCCTTAAAGTTAATCAAGTAGAGGACCAACATTCCAAATTCAACAAAAGATGGCAACAATCCCTCTTTATCCCCTCTCTCACAATGTTTTTTGAAATATACTAGAGTTTAGCTTGCATGGTTAATATTTCATTTTTTGACTCAATATTTTGATGAATGCCCACTATTTTGGTGGGTGCCCCTTAACTCACAAATATTGGTCAAAAACGAAAGCCTTGAATTGTTGAGGGTAAATAATGATCAACAACATCTTTCAAAGTTTGTTGTTTACATATTATTTTGCAGTTTTTGATGTTGTCAACTACTTCAACCTTGAATGTAGAAGTAGCAATAAAAGTGAATACAAGATGGTTCATTAGTTGTCGTGAACTCTTTCCGTCCATTCCCAATGCTTAATATTCTCAGTGACCCATTGATCTTTTTGCCTTTAGTAACACACACTTTCATGTGCTTGACTTCTTTGTGTTTTCCTTGCATTATCACTTACATGCTAATCTTGCCACCGTGCTTCATTAGGAATCTATGGGCAATTAGACCTATAAAAAATTAAAAATGGTTAAGGGTAGATCAATGTGGCATTTTCAAGCTAGTATCAATGTGAGAATATCAACAATTTGTACAATGCAAAAACCTATTGTCACACAAAATGATAGGAAATAATACACCCATTTAGTTTTTGAATGGGTATTAAAAATGATATTAGTTTTGTATTATAAGTTGACCAACTGATTTTGGTTTTAAGTCTAAAACTAGTTCTTGCATATTATAGGATTTATAAAAGAACTTTTATACAATTACCAAATTGTCTTTAGACATGTTGCTACATGTGAAAATTTGATGGAATGTTAATGCTTTTGAACCACATTTTGCTACTACCACCTAATATATATTAGATGCATGTGGCACTATAGGCATGATGTTATATAATATGAAAATCTTATGGAATTTTGGTGTTTCCAAACCACATTCAAAACCCAATGTGTCAAAAATTTATGTGCATGCATGTGACCGGCACCATCATGATTATGAATAAGCATACACATGATATAATTATTTCAGCTCTTCTATAAACTCATGCACAATTGATTTGCAAACAAGATCCAATTACAAATCCTTCGTTCCCCATCTATCAATTGATAAAACATATTACAAAAAAATTGACAATTGTCAACTTGAATGTAAAAAATTGGATTATTCACTAACTAGGTTTTATAGAAGAGTTTAAAACCAAATTCAACATAGCCACTTCATCCTCGTTCAAAACAATGCAACATAACCTCCCCCCCTCCCAAACATTTCCTTATATAACATGAACTTATATATTCCTCAACAACATTGTGCATTGGGTTGCCCCAAGAACACATAAAACTTTTGGTAGCTTCTCTTTAACCTTTTCATGGCTCATCACCTTTTGTTGTTATTGTCCATCCATTAGCCCCATGTAATCAAACCTACCTAACATTAGCCATTATAAACACTTCATATTGAATATTTTCTTCCAAGGTTCATTAGATTCCATGCACCAATATTGTTAATGTTACTAAATTTGGCAATATATATTTGATTCACCTATCTTGCATATTTGATAAATTAGATATTATTATTATTATACATTGAAATAAATTTTCATAGCAAATTTAATATGATATATTATAAATTTAAAATCTTTATATTGTAATTTCAAAATAAAATAGATTATAAAAACTTATAAGTGGTAAGACAACATATATAATTTATTTGTACATTAAAAACTTGTTAATATCATATTAAATTAAAATTTTATATTATTAGTAAGGGACGTTACTAAGTCTACCACTAGTAATTACTCTAAGTTACTAGCTTGATGCCTACAACATTAATTAGTTTAGAGATTTCTACCCTTTAACATGATATTTTGTGAAATTGTGTGTACTAGGAAACTTTAGGTCAAAATGATGAGGAAACTATTTTTAATATAAGCTAGAACTTTTATCATGAATTTACATCCCATGTTTTAGGATGTGTTGGTGGAAATTGATAGACGTAAGGGGCACCATGTGGTGCAATGCCTCTTTGATTGAAAATCATTTTGTGGAGTGATAGTGATATGAGTCTTTAGCATATAATATACGCATTAGAAATCATGTGTACATCATGATGAAAAAGACTTGGATTGATTACTTAGAAGTATAATTTGGTACATATAATACACAAAAACAAATCCAACTAAGTTGTTATCAATAAAGAAAATTACACCAGATTCATTTAATTAATACATAATGGTTTGAGATTCCATGTTATGTGTAATCATCGAATTTTCAAATTTTTATCATTAATTAATATTATGGGAAAAATATGTTTAAAGCTTGGAATCACAACATTGTCAAACTTTTGACAATTATAAATACCATTGTCAATAATAATACATTGTCCTAATCAATAAATTTAGCAATAGTAACTGTAATACTAAATAATTATAGGAAAGTTACCTAATAGAATATTTTAAAACTAAATTTAAAATAATGACATAAAATAAACTATTTTAGTAATTGTAATTTTTAGCTTGATGGTTTTTACAAAATATTCTGATGTTTAAACAGTTAATTCCAACATTTTAAGGTTTCTTGAAAATTATATACATGTAAGACATTAAGCCCTTTCCTAGAAAATGTTAAATAAGCCAAAGAAAGTAAATGCAATCAAAACAAAAATATTGTTGCGATTTTTCCCTTAGTCTACCCTTTGCACCATTCATATTTTCTAAAAACAATTAAGTGATACTTGGGCACAATTTGCATTCATAACCTTCCAATGTGTTATGAATGTTTCAAAGGCCACATAACATGTCCAATGACATGTTACATATCCAAAATACCCATAACATGTGCCCAAAATGTATTTAAGTATCACAAGGTAAAAACAAAGGGCCAAAAGGTAGATTGGGGGAAAAAATCATAATAGTACTTTTTCTATTAACTGCATAAAGTACTTTCTTTGGCCAATTTAACATAGACTTCTACTCTACTCAACAATAATAATTGATAGATACACATTTTGGTCCTTTACATGTACATTGCCAATTTCAACGAAAATTTGATTAATCTCATCCTTCCCATTTAGACACATGCTCATTCTCTTTATTAGATTGTGTACATGATATTTACCTTTATTTTAAATTCAAGAAATTTCAACCTAACATCTAGTTTGAAAGTAAAGAGATTGATCTAGAGTAAATGTTTTAGACCAACAAATCTGGGTAGTTAATATGTATTTTATCTAATTATAACTATTGATTATGTGTATAGTTGTAATTAAACACATATTAATCACAACTAGCAAAATATAGTAATCAAATTTTATGGATATTAACTAGTAGTCGGGAAAGTTGTGATAACAAATAATCTAACATAATTTGAATATGAAAGCTTAATATGTTGATGTGACTATATTAACCAAAACGTGTTAAAAGTTTTATTACCCTAAATATTGGAATTAGTCATATCGTTCATCTATTGCGTTGAGGATGTGATCCATGCCATGGTTGTATGGATTTGCATCCTTGGACAATGAAATAATTTATAGTTTTAGAAACTAGCTTTTTTTCTATTCAAAGCTTCATTATCAATTGACATCATTAATTGTACAAAAATTTGGATATTAATTTTCAATGTGTTACTATCAAAATAATTATAAAAATTGTTATTATGGAAAAATATAAAAAGTTGGAAACACATTTCAGATGTGAAACTTTTGGCAATCAATAAATCATACATTATTAGGATGCCATTATTGAATAATATTAATGAAAATAATTTATGATCAAATTACAAACAATTATTCATAATATTCTTCTATTCATAATAATATTATTGGGGATTGATAAATCAAAACCATCTAAATTCATAATATTCATATATTATTTTCAAAATGCAATGTGTTTTTTTCAATGAAAAAATTATAGCTATTAAAAGGACAAATACACAATTATACTGATGTGAAAAAGGCTAAGAGGCTTCTATTAGGGGCATGAATGGAGGAAAGGAGATAGGGGATGCATCTCCTATCACTAGTAGAAAAAGGCCTTTTTTCAATTGGTTTTTGCAATTGATTTTTAGTTGTAGGCAGCATTTACAATTAAACTATTTTTAGTTGCATTGGACAAATTGCATAAAACAACAGTAAAAATGACATGGATTGTGAATGTATAAAAAAATCACAGAAATATAGTTTTATCCTTTAACTTATTGTATATGTATTATCATTTGTGACTTACCATGTAATTAATTTGGTCACGCTAACAACAAATGATGTGTTGTCACGTGGCACCATTAAAAAAACTAAAAATGTATTTTTATTTAATTGAGAAAAAAACTTCACATCATTCATTTTGTATGGTATTAGTGTTTGACACGTGGAAAAATATTACTTTACCACATGGCATATTAATTGTGTCCGTTTGTTTTCAAAGCAAACTATTTGGTGCCATGTCACATATAAATTGTGTTCATTTATCATTTGAAGGCTAATTATTTGGTGACATGTGACATGTTAAACCTTATTTAATATTTATAATAAACTAATTAATTTTGGATTGTTTAATTTAAAGTCAATAGGATGTCAACATGTGGATAGATAATGAGGGTCTAGGCCTAAGGAAGTAAGTAGATAGGTTTAAGTTAATGAAATAGGTTTAAGAAAATCCTATTTTTATTTTGGGTTTTAGCCTTTAAGGTTGAGCTTCTTTTATTGGCTAATCCCTTGAATGACATTTGCACTTAAAAAAGTTTTAATGCATTTAGTTATATATTACACATGAAAGAATGAAAGAAAAAAATATGGGTTAAACATTGTAGTTGCAAGTGTTATCAACTTATTCATAAGTTATTTGCAACTACTTCCTAATATCCATACTATACTAAACTAGTTTATCCACTAATTATATCAATTATTAGAAGCAACAAAAGTTAATAAGTAGTAATATTATACTATATTATTATTATTATTATTATCTCATTTGTTATAGTTACTACCAATTATAATATTAAACATTTAAATATTAATATAATAAATGTAAATAATAATTCATGTCGTTATATTAAAATATAATATGCATTAAATAAATAAATATAGTTTCTTATAGTAAATATTAAAAATTAAAATAATAAGACTAATAAAAAATATTTATTAAATTATTATGGTAAGTGGTGGTTAGCTTAAACTATCTATTTTGTCATTATTATTTTTCTTACTATCTCACTTGTTATAGCTCTTATTATCAATTTTTAGAATCAAATAACAATATTTAAAATTCAAATGTCCATTTTTAGACTTGAAATATTAATTTTTAGATTCAAAATTAATAATTCAAAATTCAATTTTCAATTTTCAAATCAAATAATTTTTTTGAATTTAAATTTAAAAACTTAAGAATTGAAAAATAAAATTTCAGATTCAAATGAATTTTTAAATAATTCAAATAGATTTTTAACGAATTAATGAAAAAGAAATTTGCATATTCAACTAATTTTTTCAATTTTGAAATAGAAATATACATACATACATACATACATATAATTAATATGTACAAAAATATATATTTATGATATATAATATATCATAAATATAACTTTAATACATACATAGAAATATAAGCCTAATTGTGGATGAAAATAAACTTAAAAATCATCCAACTAATATGATGAAAATTTCAATAGTTGGAACATAGTTGAATAAGTGATCAAAAGTAGTTGAAATTTGATTTATAATTGCAAATATTGCCAAACCTAATTGCAAACGACTATAAGTTGCATATACGTAAGTGCAGTGGTTACATCTTTTTGTTGATTTTTACTAATGTATAGGGAGAGAAACCTCCATCAAATAAATTGACATCCGCGCAGCATAAGCTGAGAGAAAAGAAAGACCTAAAAACACTTAGCACACAAGGACAAACCACAAATGAAAAATTGAAACTAAACCCCTTGTCCTGCATCCTTCAACAACCTCCAAAATGCAAATTTTCAACACCATTAAGACATGTGAATAGTCAAGAGATGGAGCTCTATCACACTATGCCAACACTTCTAAATGTTCCACTTAAGACTCCTACATGTTCTGATGACACTCTTACATGCTCCCCCCATGCTTCTAAATGCTGTTATGTAATTCTGATGAAGGATAGGTGGTCACTTGCTGATTCCATTTTTGACAAACCTAGCTCTTTCAAAATAGGCCCAAGGTGATTTATTTGTTCATAAAGATAAGTTCAATAGCACCCAAAAAAAATCAGTGCAAAATATGTGTTGCAGAATGTGTTGAAATTACTTTTGGGATAATTAATACTTTAAAATGGAGAGCTTAGTACCTTTCACTTTTTAAGACATCCTTAATATAGGTGAATTTTCTCTTTATAACACTATCTATTAATTAATCTCAACCTTGAATGGATGTATATATTAATTGTAAATATCTCTAATTTCAATGTGAAACCCTTTTGTTTGGACAGAAAGATCTAACTCTTCCATCCCCAGCCATCTATAGTTGAGGTGGCACCAGCAAATTTAGGATGGAGAAATGGCTCCGACAGCCGATCAAGGACTGGGACGGATTTGGCAAATAGACCCACTTTTTTCAGATATTTTCCCTGTTTGCAATTCGCACGAAAGTTCGCACCAAAAGAAAACACTCAGAGGAACAGTTGTGTTGGGCTAGCCCAGCCCAAAGAGTCGTTACAGCTGCCTCGTTGCACTTTTCTATCGGCCCCACCGTCATCGCAGGTTGTCGGTAAAGGAGACAGTAGGGAAGACCCTAAAATGTTTATGTGAATATGAACCCTGCCCAGAGAAGGATTCGCAGAGCTCTTTGGTCGTACGCACTTGCACTTGGCGTGTGGATAGAGTTCGCCGTGTTAAAATCGGAGAAGGTAGATATATTTTGGATAAGCTTGCAGCAGGAGTAGCATATGAGTTCGAGCATCGTGTGATGTTCGTCAAGTGTTGCACAGTAGGAAATCGATCGATTGTGCTTTTGGTGTTCTCTCACTCCACCATGACGTCGTGTTTTTTTGGGGTAGAGTCCTTTTTGAGGGTTTGTTGCAGTATGCAGACTCTAGATCTGTTGGCGAGGACTTTTTGTTTGCAACCTGAACAGATCTCTACCACGGAGACTTTATTTAAGGATTGCAAAGAGGTGGCGAGGACTTTATGTAGGCAATGTGAACATGTCAAGTTTAATAAATCCTTGTGCACACTCCTTGCAACCACATACTCAAGGTCCCTCGACAGCGTCCTTCCTTTGAGCGGGCCTGTGTACGAAACAGTTGTCACAGAGATGAGGCGTGTAATGCTCTGTGGCGAAACGTTGGTGGCTCAGTGTAAAGATGAGAACTGGTGGAGGTCAGTGATCAGCTCATCCGATTCCGCGGCTATCGAGAAGAGGATCCTCCTCCACCTGAAAGAATTTCGTTTATGCGTCAACATGTTGAGGCTGATTGCTAACAGCGGTGTACCTCCAGACGGCACATTCCTCAGGCCAGTTGTCCTCGATCCGTCGACGCTGGATGTGGAGGAAGCCTGTCGAAAGGACATTGAGAGCTTGTTCAGTGCCATAGAAGGCTACAAAAGAACGTCATACGCCAAAGGAGATGTGACGAAACTTGCAGAATATGTGCTTAACAAAGTTAGGGCAGCTAATTCTGATCATAGTCATCTACAATTGATGGAATATGATGATGTGAAACTTGGAGACTTTCTCGGGAATGGATCATTTGGATCAGTGTTCAAATGTCAATTCCTTGGAGTGAAGGCGGCTGCCAAGGTTTTCACTGCCTCAAGCAGCAGTGTGATCAAGGCAGTGGAGAATGAAGCAAATTTACAGGCTAGGTTACGACACCCGAATGTGGTTCAATTCATAGGATATGCAGTCAAGGGAAGCCAGCATATCATTGTTACGGAGCTCATGACCATGGACCTCCGGAGGTATTTGGACGAGAATCTTCGAGGTCAGACCCAACCTCCACTTCCACTGCTTTTAGCTGTTGATATAATGCTACAAATGGCAGAGGCCATGAGATACTTGCATCAGAGTGGGGTGATGCACCGGGATCTCAAGGCCAACAATGTTCTTATAAATGTTGTGGAGAGTAAGAAGTCGGGCATTTCTCCATCTGTGCAAGTAAAGGTCACAGACTTTGGGTTCTCAAAGTTGAACTTGGACAACTCCAGGTTCACCTCAAAGCAAATAGGTGCAACTCGGTGGAGAGCACCAGAGGCATTTGAAGATGAGCAGAACACAGAGAAATACACAAAGAGAGCAGATGTATATAGCTTCGCAATCACTTTCTTCGAGGTGCTCACTGGAGAAATGCCATTTGCCAACATACCACTTACTAAGCTTCTTTCAAGGATTCGCTGTAACGAGAGGCCAACTTTACCAGCTGAGGACTATTGTCCTGCACACCTATCCACAATCATAGAGAAATGTTGGGCCACCAGGGCTAAAGACCGACCTAAGTTTCCTGAAATCTGCTTGATGTTGGTGAAGGTCAAGGAGAGGATTATAATCAATTCATGTCCTATTCCCTCTGCCCAAAGCTCTACACCTCAAAAATGCAACAGCGATGGTCATTAAACTGGAAGCATCATTGCAATGGGCAACGCTGAAAAGGAAGTGGCATGCAGCTAGCTAACATGAGTACAGGAGCCTCAGTGAGTTTTCAAAGCTCAGCTTTGGATATTCAAGTGTGATCGGAAGGCAGAACAGATTCCATGTAAGTATTCCTGATTTATCAATCCAGAGATCAGGGCATTTGGAGTTGTCAATGTATATTACTTCCCAAAACATCTCTTTGATAAATCACTGAAGCATCCTAAATTTCTTGGTGATACTACACTAGCCCGTAACTAAGGTCAAGATTATTCCAGAAAAGACGTAACAGATCGAGATTATTTGAGAAAAGAGGTTGATCTGCAAAGTATTGTTGGGTCAACAGCTTGTACAGCTGTCTTGTTGGGGGAACTTCTGCTGATTGCCAATGTTTGTGATTCCAGGGCTGTGCAGAGGTGGCAATGCAGTGAGTGACTCTGTCACAGGATCACAAAACTCAACTAGGGTTGAGTGACCTCCTTTCCTCTATTGTTTGCCTAGCTATAAGAGTTGAAACTTTTGGGGTGTGTCTGTGTGATGCTTTCCAGAAGGCAATAGCTAGCTGCCAAATGGTGTTTTCTGTGTTTGGGCTTGGGCTGGTCTCTTGTGCACGGCTGGTTTTGGTTCTTGCCAAAGAGAGCACCTTTTGTTTCAACAGGATGTTGAGCATCCTCTCAATGTTAGTCTTTTCAGGTTACCTGATGGACTAGCCATTGGCTGTAGATAGGGGAAGAACCTTATGATTGTGTTTGAGATTACCTCAGAAACTCTTCCCAACAAACTTAACTACTGAGTGTAATACCTTTGTTCAGATGTTTCAAACTTTCTGTAGTGATCCATCAGTGTTTCAACAATCAGACATCTTGTTGCGGCAAAATCCTTTGTTCCTGGAAAAATGCAAGCTTCTAGAGACCTTTTTGTATCATGTCTTCTTTTTGAGCATGGGGACCTCTGATGGATGTCTCATGGATACACTGTAAGGTGTTACACTCTACATTAGTAAATCCAAAATTCACTTCTTTGAGATTGTTCAGCTATTCTTGTGTGGCTGTATTTCTCTTTCAACTCTGAGGTACACTGCAAATCAGGACAGGTTCAATGAGAAAAATTCTTGATGCTGATTTTTATGCAGAACCTAAAGAACTAGTGTAGGGGTGTAACTAAGACTCAGCTGTGTAGCCAAAATCACTGCAATTATGCACAAAATCTATTCAGTGTCATTGTCTGCTTCATAATCTAGCAGGCAAAAGTTATCATGAACCTAAACATTTGGAGATCAGGAGGCATATTTTGTGGGGGCGCAAGGGGGGGGGTGTTAACAAGAAACTCTGCTGTGTACCGAATAGCAAATGTGACCTTATCTCCTTTCCATTGCATTTGACAATAAATTGTGGGCTTCCATGGAAGTTCAACTATACAAAATCATTAAGACTCAAAGTCAAAATTGCTGACAATCTGCAGTACTGAAGAATTTCTTTACAAGTAGAGATAATAATTACAGATATAATTGAGAAATCAATGAACCTCAGACTTGACAAATGGGTCATCATGTCATCTTTGCTGCTTTTCCAACATACTGGAAGAACAGCAGTGTCGTCTTCAGAAGCTGGATGAGAGTCCAAGTCAGCTGTAGGAACCATCAACAGACGATCACAGCACTGATCAAATGCACATCAGAGCTTTGCCTTGGTGAAGACTGCAAGAAATCAACACCGGTCCAGTGATCTCGGTCCACATCATATGCAAAGTCACAGCAATACTCAGTGCTCCACAGGTCTATGAAGAACCAGATTCCTTTGAAAAGAATGGAATGCACATTGTAGCCGACACCATCATCTGGGACATCATGAAGCCTCTTCCAGACATCTGCAATGGAATCATAGACCTCCAATTTCGATAGTGCTCTGTCGCCATTTCTGTCTTCAGAAACCACAAAGAGCTTGAAGGCAAAAGTTTGCTTGCTGTATGTTCTACCCAAATGTTCACATTGTCAGGACTACAGTTCAGGGAAGGCTCAGGACTAAATTCTTCATTCTGGTAGAGGGCCTCCTTCTGATGGGAGTGGCCCACTGTCTGCAGCAGAAATTCAACTTGTTTGTCTTTGAGTCACTGGGTGCCTGTTAATATTCTCCATCTCATGTAAAATTATCTTCAATGGTCTGACACCTAGATTGTACACCAATTAGCAAGGCATTAACAGTTTGGGAATAAAGGCTGAACATAGTTCTGCTCCAATTCTTAGATGCTTCTGCTTCCAATTGCTGTTTACACAGGGTCCCTAGGTAATTTCTCAAGTACTTTTGACAACTAAAATCTGCAGATGGGTTGTGTTGCAGGTTGCAAGAACTGTGCCAACACAGCACCAGACACATTCACCATTGAATAAGAATTTGGAAGGGCCCCTGTTGTGTCCCAATTAGGTGATCCTATACTGGCTGGTTTTGTGCCTCACCATATGCAACCATCCAACTTGTGCTGGAACTTTTACTTCTGGAGGGTAGAAATCATGCATAATAGGTCTCACAGAATGACGTAATTGCATGTTCCTGCTAAATGCCACTATTAGCTCTTCTGAGGCAACCAGAGAACTTGCAAGCGGTGAAGTATGTGACATGCCTATTATTTGTGTCTGGATAAGTAGGCATGTCAGGGTGTTGAGAAGGTGTGTGAATCTTGCAGTCCTGTTGATTGCATACATTGGGTAACAGCTACACAGCTGACATTTCTTTGATCAACTTTGGTTGAACCTAAGGAATTCAGTAGAGAGAACAGGGTTGGATGCCTCAAACAATTTCTTAGTCTCACAACAATCTTCCATTATTTATACATTACCCAGTCCATTTTGGAAAATGACAGCTGTGTAGCTGTTACCCAATGTATACATTGTTTTGACAGCAAGTTGATTTTGTGCAGACATGTACTGTTAATTATATTTGTTGCAACTTTCATTGTCTAGTACTCATGTGGGACAACAACTTTGCCAGCTTCCTGAGCTTTATGCTGAATGGTTGTTGTGGACTCCAGTGAAAGCAAAGTTGGGAGAAGTTGTTTTGTATCTCCTTCCTGCAACAGCTGACAAGGTTCAAACAACTTGTCATATACTGATTTCCATCAAAGCATTGATAACTGCAAGAGAACATGACTTCAAGATGTCAAATATGCAAGCTTTAACAAAAAAAACATCAGAGCAGCAAGCATGTATAAGCAAGGATATGCACATCTCTTGATTTTCTTCTGCACATCATTGATCACTTGCTGTCTGCAGCGTTCATCAATTTACATTGAGATGCACAGACCTGGGATTCATTCAAGATTCAACGAATGCCTAACACTTCGCAGTCACTCAAATATTCAAACCTAGGCCCATGAGACTGCTCATCATGTCACATGTGATTGTTGTGTGCAGAAGTGTGATCTTCTACCTTGTGGAGGAGGCCTTGGAAAACACAAACGAAGAAAACAAAAGCAGAAATCCTTGTGATGAGCAGGCTCAGTTGTGCCTATGTGTTTCAGCAATTGCTTCACTTGCTTTAGTTAGGAGCTCCTTTGTGACGGTGAGCTTAGTGGAGACGAATGGCAGATTGCACGTTACATGCATCAATGCAAGCAACCCATTTCATGAATGCTCTGGCTGTTTGTAAGAGAGAACAACAGCATCCAATGCATGTCATCAGTGCCATGAATTTGGTTTGGCCTGTACATATATTCATCTGACTCTACAATTCAGAGGGATATTGAACCTGGAGATTGAAATTGCTTGCAACAATCAACCAACAGTGCCAGTTTTTTACTGCCGAATTTGGTGAACTTTGTTTGTCCACTGGGATTTTTTCTTGTGTGGAGAGGAGAGGTTTTGGAGAGCAACTCCATTGCCATGTTCTAGCTACAGAAACCTTAAGAAAAAGAGACAGAAGAAGAATCAAGTGTCTCTTTAGGGACTAGGATGTTGCTTCCTTCTTGTAATGTGCATTTTTCTATGGAAGACTGGTTGGCATAGTGATCATCAGCTGGGTTGACTGTTATTGGCAACAAGTACCATGCTCCGAAAACCTGTTGGAAGGTGATCATGAACTCTAATCATGGGCAATTGATCCATTTCTAACTCAGGAGGGAGACATTGATATGCAGAGTCTATAGAGAACCAGATGCAGGGCTACTGACAGCACTTGCATGGAGACAGTGTGCATGGCAAATAATGGATGCTCCATAAAATGCACAGGAGGCAGATGGGAATACCAGAGCCATGTCAGATGAGGGGGCATTACCAACAGTGGAGGGAAAAGCTGCCTTTGAAGCTACAAACCCAAAGCAGAGACAACAAACATGAACCTGGAACCTGTAGCTGGAAGAATTTGTTCAAGTTTTTGTTGGGTGCAAAAATAGTTTCATGGGCATAGCAAAGAACCAAAGAACCAAAGAATCAAGCTAAGATTGGAATACATGTTTGGTAGAGGGGAGTCTCAAGCTGGGAGAACAGGAGAGATTCAGAGCCAAACAAAACATTCTCAGTAAATTGAGTCAATTGTCGGTTTCCCATATCAATCATCCTTTTTTGGAACCACTGATAGATAGATTATGTAGTACCCATGTTACCTCACAGCATTGATGTAATCTACATTAACAACTCCCCATGCTTCTGTTCATTCAGGATGCTATGACCACAAATGTAAATATGCAATACTTCATCCCACATATTACAATGGGCAGTAGATTCCAACATGATAGACTTGTGTTGATGGTAATGGCAATACAGAAAATCATGGTACAGACATCAAAAAAAGTAGTATATGTATGTAATGCTCATTCTCATGCTTCCATGATTATGATGTTCCTAAACAAACACTCTGCTCGAAACAATACCTTCACTCCACTATATATTTCATGAGAGAACATTGTAGGTGAACAAGAAACGATTGATAGAATACCAGACCAGTCATTCAAAGCACACAACTGAATATCAAAACATAAAAGAATCTGATACCTGAGCACTCAGTGTGTCATTGCATTGAAAGAGATACTCAAGAGGAATGGAATAGAGCTGCCAAGCAAGGAAATGAACAGATTTAAAACTGTGCACTTTAGACATGGAGGTTATTTCAGCCTCAGCTTGTGCCAGAGTTGTTTGCAGTGACTCCACCTTTAAGAGACATCCCAAGTCTGCCATCCATTCAAACTATGCAAGTATACCCAGAGGACTAGGTCTTCTTTGCATATACTGATCTTTGCATATACTGATCTTCGCATATCTCTGGTGACAGCTTTGTTGACCAATACTTGCCATCTTAAACTTTTTTCTCAAGGGAAAAAAAGAACTCTTTTCAGCACCTGATGGGTGTAGTCATAACAGTATTAGTAACTCACAAAACATCAGACCATCACCTTCACTGTGAACAGCATAGGGAGAGGAGCCCTTGAAGTGAATATACCAACATTCTTGTAGTCAGGCCAATTGTTGAGGAACCAATGAAGTATTGATTCTCAATATACATAAAATGCTAAGCTCAATGAATGGCTTTTGCATAAGTCATTCGGATACTGATGTCTACAGAGTTTTTCTTCTCCTGGACAAGATGCTGTGTCAAGTCCACCATTGAATCAAAAATTACAAACAGCAAGTCTACAAAACAATCAAGTTTCAATTGCTGAAATTTTGATAGTGTTCTCTATCTCCTCATGAAACCTTAAGATAAGTTGTAGAGACTTATTACTTATTACTTGTGGTTTAGAAATCTTTCTTTGATAAGAATGTCTAGTGGATTTAATTGTCAGAGTGGTATTGTTCAAATCTTCATGATCTCCCCTTTTTGTGAAGTTGCACATGGAAGCTCAAACTGTCTATATCCAAAGCATTCATTAGGGTTAAAATACCTGCTGTTCAACACCTGTACTCTTCCTGGGGAAACCCTTCACAGATCCTGAATCAATGGATCAAAACACTTGCTTCACATTTAGGTGAAATTGGAATACAACAATCAATGATCATGAAACCATTTCCAAAACTTTACTCAAAAGGACAGGCTGAACAGGCTGATAGACCAGAAGCTTAAGACACATTGAACAATGCTTGTTGTTAAGAACTCAGGTATGTTCAACATGAGGTTTCAGAATACAACACAAAGACACAAGGTGGTGGACCCTGGAGGAGTACCTGAGCAGCCTAGTGCTTGGTTCATCGTCATTGGTCACATATAGCTTAGGATTCCGGAGGGGCAAATTTAGCTGATGGACTCAAAATCCATGGAATCCTAATATCATACCCAATGCTTGTGTGCTTTCTCTCTCCTCCAGAAACACCCCTCATGAACAGCCCTCCAATAATTGTGTTCTTACACCTGAGGAGGGGACCAAAACACACCAGAAAACATGCATGAATTCACGTGCACAATTCTTGCATGCAACAGCAAAAAAAACACCTTCTTCAGCTCAGCAGCAACAGGTTGACAATCTGTCTACAACCCTATGCTCTCTCCATCAAGAGAAATGATGGGTTTGCGTCAATCTCCTTCCCAAGCCAAGCTCCTTGAGCACAGTGTCTGCATGCTGGATATTCTGGATCTGGGTCATGGAATTTGCATCAAACCCAGTATTTTCTTCAGAGGCTGGTATCCAGTGCCAATTAGCACTTGACTTGCAGCGAGGTGTTATCTTTCAAAATATCTCAAAATGGATTGTGCCAAATTGACTGAAGCTGAATCAGGCCTTTCTTGCTGGTCTTCTGCATTGTGTGCTTTCCAAAGCAAGCACCTCTTCTCAACCTCCAAATCAGCTAACAAAGGCCCTTGGTGCAGATCAGGTGTATCCATAGCTTGCAATTCAAGTATAAATGCATTCACTTGTTCAAATTTTACACCCATCTGCCAGTGCCACCAATACAAGCAGCATTAGGACTCAGATACTCTGCAGTTGCAGGAGCACACCACCGCACAGCTGGATAAACTTCATATGCAGTTTATTTATTTTTCCATTTAGTATGCAGTCCACAAGGTCCATTACAAACACCAATATAAGAACCATCATGCAATATTGATAAGGAACATGTTTTGATTCTGTATGACATCTTGCACCAGATAGAAGGGACCTACCTCTTCCTCTGAAAATGGTGAAAAGGGATGGTCCTGCAAATTCTCTGCTATGACTGGTAAGCTCAACACAGCATCCATGTGAATCTGGAAAGCTGTCCAGTCGTCTGAGCCGCACACATACCACATCCCCATCCTCTCTTTACAGAGCTAACACACCAGCTGATGGATGACAATATAAAAGCCCATAACCAGTTTGGACAAGGCAAGATGTATTGTGAAGAAAAGTAGAAGGCAACAATATAATGCTCATTCCCTTAACAGTATTCTTGTCACTCAGAAGAATAAATTTTGTGGAATATTATCTCCAGGGAAGTTGTACCCTTAAGGCTGGCCTTAAGACTTGTGACAGAAGCATACATGGCTACAGTTTTAAACTCTCACAGAATTGTAACAGGACTTGACATCAGAGAACTTGGAGCACAGTGAAACACTGTCTTATAGCCAAATTTCACGAGCATGATAGTAAGACACCCAAGGGAATGAATCAGATCTCAATCTCAGTATTTCTTGGAACACTTCAATTGGCATGCTCATACTGAAGTGAATGCATCAGCCGCTCTCCCTGTCAACAGTGCCATATCCCACACGCACCCACACCCCGCCCCCACCAAACCAACAAACCCACCTCCAGACTTATCATCTCCATTCACAAATGTGACACAGATATGTTGCCTGCCACAGATGCATCAAAACCTGCAGTCCACAACTTCCATGACCAAACTATGTTTACATGCAACTTCACCTATGCTTCTTTCAAGCAAACCCCATTAACTTCTTCAAAAGACCAAGCCCTGTCTAGTTCTCACTGCACATTAAATTAACCAAGTGTCACCTATGCTTCTTTCAAGCAAACCCCATTAACTTCTTCAAAAGACCAAGCCCTTCCTAGTTCTCACTGCATATTAAATTAACCAAGTGTTGAAAGACTGGGATACCTGCAAGCACAGGCAGTCTGTAGTAATAGTGAAGAGATTGCCCAGTGGGCCCTGCAGCACTGCTAGTGCTGTATCATGCTTTTGTTGTTGCTGTAGCACCTTCAGGTACACAAGTAGCCCTGAAATCCACCACCCAATAGCAGTAAAAGCAAGAATTTAATGAATATTCTGCACTATTTGTAACCATGCACCAGATTCGGATGCATTCCATCTTAAGGTCCCTAATCAAAAGGTCTCAGGTATTGCCATCACTAACCTACACACAAAATGTTCTTAGAAATTGATACAATGACAATGTCCAGTTCTGCAACTGGTTTAATTACCCAATGCTTAACTACCATTTGGTACACCAAGGCACTACTTGCAGGTTTCCAGGGTGCAACCTTTCAAATGATTTGGGCAGCTTGAGAAAGCCAGATGCTCTAGTACAGCACTGCATAATGGAGCCCTACACCTTTCACTTCATATCATCAAGCTCTTGTACAGTGTCTGAGGACAATTTGAGATAAGAAAATACAGTCTCTTATTAACAGGTGCTATTAGGGGTGGTCCTTTCCACCTTGACTCCTACTTAAGTGCTCAATTACATGAACTGCTTGTAACCAGAGAAGGAAAGGGAGAGAAATTAAACCTGCAGAATGATGATGGAGATGGCCCACAGAAGAAACCTCTATTCACCCAGCAACTTGTACAACTTCATAGCAGTCTGTCAAGGGCAAAGACACAAAATTATGTGTTAATTCTAGAAACATTCATGTTGCAAGGACAGTGACAGAAATCAGTTTGATCCTTCTCAGAAAGTATCCTCAACAGAACCAAAGAAGTGCTAAGTATGACAAGCACAGTCCTGATAAAGGCACTTGGGAGTCAAACCTGCTGTTGCTTGATATAAACATATTGGTGCACATAGCAATTGAATAGAGCTGTCAAGATATCCACATTGTTGGGGTTCTTCAAACATGCATGTTCATAACAGTCTGTTACTTCCTCCACTGCCCATCACCAACATCATACATACGACCAAGCATCTATTGTATGCACTTAATTAAAAAAGACAATGAGACATCTCTCTCTTACTTCTTTGTTGGAAGCCTGGCTTCACAGTGTCCTTTGGTAAAATGCCACCCCAAACATTCAAAGCCCGCATTTGCAACTCAAGAAACATGCTTCAAACTTCTGTTTTGAAACATGTGAATATAGTATAAATTTGAGGATATTGGGACATACACTTGTGTAGGCATTGGAACACCAGCTGAAGAGTGGACAGTATAAATTCGTCCACAGGACCTGATGCTTTGGCTTGCTCACAGCAACATCAGCAGCGTCCCCATCTTTGCCCAGCCTCTCCAAAACCAGCGCCTCCAGTGCCGGCAATGTCATATCCGTTTGCTCATCAAAATCAGATAACTTACATTGCACATATGCATCTCACGGTCCATCATGCACAGTAATACAAGGGAAAAGGAACACAACAAATTGTCTAGCTCATAGACAATTATCATCATGACAGTAAAATACTTCACGAAGACATCCAGAGACCCCAAATCCTTCTTTCTTCTGTTGTGTTCAAGTTTCTCTATTGGGCAGCGTTCTTAAATAGCAGTATTGAAAGTGCAAACAAAAAGCTATTTGTTGGCCAATGTCATCAAACCCTAAAGCCCGCCCAAATCCATTACCACTTGTGTGCTCATCTCAAAGTAACCTAGTAGATCATGCATCTAAGTAGTGAAGACACAGAGTTGCATAACCGAACCCAACCAAAAAGGTCACACTAGAGAGGAACTCTCCTTGAAGCCTCCTTGACGACACAGGGATTATTTCCTTCTTCCCAAGACAGACAGACAACTGCATCAAGGACATCATACTTGAACAAGTATTGATTCCAATGCCATTTGAACTCAATGCATCCCCAAAGCAGATTGCATATTTTATCAAATTAAAAAATCATTTCAACATATATTTTATCATTCACCATATATTTTATCAAATTGAAAAATCGTTTCAATATATATTTTATCATTCACCATATATATTTTATCAAATTAAAAAATCATTTACATGTTTCATTATAACGATACAAATGATATTTTTGTTGTAATAATTTTGAATAAAATATGTATTCAACGTGAAAGCCATATCCAAACATGACATAAAAGTTATTTCACCATCATATGTTGAAATTTTTTTTTTGAAAAGTTATCCTAAAATAATTATTGCATTCTTCATGCATTTTTTTGGAGGTACAAATCTTTTTCTGTGAATGTTTTTTTAACAATTGTTGAACTAATACTTTATCATATTTTAATTCATAAGAGAATACAAAAATAAAATCTCATAATGGAATCATTATTGGAAAAATAAATGTACAAATTCAGTTTGGCATGAAAATCAAGAAAAATAAGTTTAACAAAAATTTGCTGAAAACAAAAAATGTAACAATAGCATCAAGTGATTGAACCTGAAAAAATAAGAAACCACAATGGAAAATGATGATGCAAATTTGTTTTTACAAAGTTGAAATATTTGACAAGGACAATAAATTAATTGATGCAGACACAATGAATTCAAGAGATTTAGTGTCCATCAAATGTTACATAAGCTATGAAAAGCATTTTGTTTCCAAAAAGCGTGGTTTAAAATTAAAAGTAATTGTAATCAAATTATTAAACCAAGCAAATATGATCGAAGATAGTTATGATGCTTGTAGACTGCTCATATGGATCCATTTGAATCAATAAACATATTTCCAATCTTCTTTTGTCATCATATTTTTCAACTTGATTTCCTTTCGTATAATAATAATGTAATTTTAAACATTTTAGTATTTCATTGATTCGCATTGTTTTGCTAACTATTTTATAATGTTCCATCTATTTTCCCCTTTTTTCAAGTGTATCCTTTATAACTAATCTAGAATGAACAAAACTTTTATTGGCATCAAGGGTGTTGGAGTTTGAGGGGCAAAAGAGGATATCACAATTGAACCTTATCAAACACTATTTTGTTCCATATAATTCCTAAAATATAATTGATCTGGTGTTATTTTGTTAATCTTCACATAAAACAAATTTAAAAACTTCAATAATTTTTAATTGCAAAATTACCTTTGAATAATTAATAATTTTAAATAATTACATTATAAAATATTTTTTATTTTTCAACTTTTTGAATTGTTGAAAAGAACATGTCAAAATGACCAAAACATCAATTACAAGCATTTACACATCAAAATATCATATATCAAACATCATTTATCAAAACATCAATTTCCTATATTGATAGAATTTTAAATTTTCATTAGGTACAATTATAACTAACCATTCCAAATGATAAATCATATTATCATTTAAAAAAACAAAGAAAAATAAAATAAAAAATAAAATAAATAAAATATATATTATGAAACAAAAAAATGCCTAAAGATGAGAACAAAGACAAAAAAATTTGAAAAGAAAAATACATTAATAATTAATAATTAATGTTAAAAGAAGAAAAAATATTTAAATATACACAAATTATTTGAAAAATCTTTGATACAACAAACAAATGTTTCCCAACCAGAAATCAAAACACAATATAACATGTTTTGTCAAAAACAATTTAACATTTTGAAAAATGATTTTGAACTTATCTTAGAAGAATTATCAAGTGGCATTAAACATGTACATCAAGAATTAGAAAAACCTTTATTAACAAACAAAATTTCAACTTTTGAACATCAATTTTCCACATTTAAAAAAAAAAAGGAAAAAATGGAAAAAATAAAATACAAAACTGTTGACATTCAAAATTGAGATTTTAAAAAAAAGAACTAAAAAAAACATTAAACACAAAAATTTAACCAATGTTAAAAGACGAAAACATTATTCAAACACATATAAAATACTTGTAATAAAACTATCTAACATTTTCCCACCACAAATCAAAAGAAAAAATATATTTTTTGTTTAAATTAATTCAACATTTTCATAAAAAAATCTAACTTTGAGTTTGGCTATTGTTGTGTTTGCAATGAAAATAAATTTATAAAAGAACTAATGATATGTGATTCATCAAATTTTCATTCTAATTTGAAATATATGAAAAAATTACTCAAAATGAATCTTAAATATCATTTTGAATATGATATTGAATTTATCCTAAAAGAATTAACAAATGACACCAGACATGTACAACAAAAATTGGATGGACTTTTGTTAACAAAGGAAGATATTTCAATACCTGAACTTTTCCAAAAAAAAATTCTCGAAGAAAATTTGTGAAGGAAATTGAAAAATCTTTTGAATTTTTCAAGACATATTATAGTTTTCAAAATAGAACCTTTTAAAATTAATTGATTATTGGGCAGACATGTGCTGAAGCAGCCCCTGTACTACAAGTATCTATTCTTCCATTTTGGGGGAGCAAAGTGTATCTAGGCTCTATGGTGGGGAACTGCCCGATGTTCCAGTAAAATTGATGGTGGACCAATCAATGTGACTCCTAGGGAAAAAATAAACACCATGGGTGCACCAGCTATAACTATATTTCACTAAAAAAATCAATTTTCTCTGTGCATTTTCATGCAAACAATTAAATGAATTGTTGAGCTACTCTTTTTTGTATGCTTATGAATTGGACAAGGCTACCTGCGAAATGACAATTAACAACTACAATTAAACCTATAAACTAAACGGAAGTTGCAACTTGCCAATTAACTTTGAAATGCTTACACCTAGATACTAACAAACATTGTACATTTCAGGCTACCAACAAGACAAAATACGGCCTTTCCATAATACCCCTACTATTGTTTAATGGATCAAAATGGTCTGCTGTGTCATTGCTCAACTTGTCAAAGTAATCAAAGGAATTGAAACAAAAATCAGAAAAGAGAGAATCCCAAAATTTGCCATATACAACCTTCTTGGGCCAATGCATCAAATAGAATATATTAGCACAAAAGAATTCTGGTTAAATTATCTTGTCTGGGAGCTCCCACTATTTTACAACAGTCATGTTTTTAAACAACATACACTAATAAAATTACATTTTGTCTCAACCAATAACGATCGTATTGTTCTTACAATATATCCCATGATCACTTGATATTGCTATGTAATTCTCTTCTCTCTTGCTGGATTTGGGACTAAGAGTATGATGACTCAATCACCATTCACATATGTCTTCGATTGATAGTACTTGTTCTCGCTTTCTACCTTCTTCTCATTCCGTTTCTGCGCATCCGCACCAGCAAAATGCACCCATTTAAAATATCAGCCAAAACTTGACCTAGATCATCTCACATCATATGGATTACTGGTCATTAAGTACATCTGTGATAACTTACATCAGTGGACATAGAGATAAGATTAGCAAGGCACCTTGACAGCATTTCAAGATAATTGTCATTCAATTGAAAACACCTGGTAGAATAAATGGTACAAAAATGTGTATTGACCTTATAGGCTTCGTGGTTAGTAAGGATTCGTTGAATAATTGTGGATGTTGTCATATTTAGAGGACTCTCCAATATTTTGAAGATCCCCATCTCCTTTGCAGCTGCATAGGGGTCACTCTCTCCCTGAAACCAACAACAATCATAAGCTTGCTGAATATCTGCTTGACCCACAATTGCTTGAAAGCCATCAAGTAGAGCAAGAGCCACCAGCATTACTGCAGAGTAAAACAAGCGAAGCGATGATTCATGACAGCCTACATGGATGCCCACCAACAGGAATTCATTGCAAAAAACATCCCTGACACTGATTTGGTGGGTACTTACATTCTTCGACTCATTTGGCTCTGCACAGGTTCCATGCACAACAACAGATATGTTGAATGTGGTTATCTGTGGTCACAAGCCAAACATTGAATTTTCAAATTAGCACCCACACATGCTACCTTAATTAAAACCACAGCCACAATACCAATATCTAAGTGAAGAACAGCACTTTCAATAACAGAGAGAATCAACAAATAAGTAAAATACAAGCAGAATAGTACCATGTCTTTAGTCACTTGCCATGGGGCACCAATGATAACTTCATCAACATACCGGCATGCCAACACACTCAAACTACGCTCATGTAGATGCATAATTGGATGATTTGCTCCTCTATGTCCACTGTGTGTGACACATCCATCCACAGCCCCTCCCCTGCTCTTGTGAGCTGACTTTTGCACCAAGTAAAATGTAGAGAGCAGCAATTCTAACCATTAAATCCTGCAGGTTCTACAATTTTAATTTCCTATGCCCAGTTTACTTGAACTCTGAAAAAAGTGCTCTGGATAACCTGAACAGGGGGAGGGGAGATTGGAAATGAAATACACCTGACTGTCAGATCAGTGTGGATGCCCACTAGCAAAAAGTCACCAAACTGTCTTGCTGCTTTCAGAGTCTGGCACATTCATGTGAAGATTTTCCCATCATAAGTAATAAGTTCACAATTTGAAATCAGCTTAGACTAGCATATTGTTACTAGCATCACTGACAATTTGATGAAATGTGTTGAGCAATGTAGCACACCATATTGCACTGCTTCAGCAAATGGAAGCTGGCAGTCTGTGTAAGGAATTTCCTTCACAATCTGTTGGCAGTAAACATGTGGCTCATGGACACATCAAGGTTTGCTGAGCCATTTCTAGATCAATTGAGATGGCATGAGATTTGCTTTCAGAATGCCAGCATCTTTGTAAGAAACGGTCATGGCACAAGTCAGATACAAAAACAAACATTCCAATATAATCTTGTCACTATAATTTGCCAACATGTTTCTTTGGTTGTAATAAAGCTTTTCAAAGCATGCAATTCTGTACCTCCACATGGCCAGCATGGAACAAGTCAAAAGCTCCATCCACATACACAATACGTGCTTCTGGTCCTGGCCCCTGCTACCTCCCAACTCAATCAGAATATGCTCCACTTGTCCCCAGCTTACTCACAATCAAACCATGTTTTCAATGCAAGTATCTTCTTCATGTCAGTGACTCTCACAATGCAAAAAAGGAAATAACTGGTAACCTGCTACCTTCTG
>Ga0209208_10001878_pt1 | contig 30030 bp, 22 predicted proteins | sample S1TSphfallax_3_FD_187694 | JGI IMG/M metagenome (GOLD analysis project Ga0209208, IMG submission 187694) | Host-associated microbial communities from peat moss isolated from Minnesota, USA - S1T2_Fd - Sphagnum fallax MG (SPAdes) (version 2) | ecosystem: Host-associated > Plants > Peat moss >...
GAACTTTCTCCAGAACCCTAATTCCGAGAAAGACATTATTTTTCCTTGACAAAATGCAATGGTCTAAGAGTGCAGAGAAAATCACAATTGGGAATAATGCAGGTTAGAAGTAGATGGCAGGGAACTTTCTCCAGAAATCTAATTTCCAAGAAAGAAATTTTTCCTCCTTGAAAAATGCAAAGGCCAAAGAGTGTGGAGAAAACCACAATTGGGAATAATGCAGGTCACATGTAGATGGCAGGGAACTTTCTCCAGAACCCTAATTTCTGGGAAAGACATTTTTTGTCCGTGACAAAATGCAAAGGCCAAAGAGTGTGGAGAAAACATTAGAGTTTGGGTGGGGGGGAAAAAAGGGCAGGGAAGAAGAAGATGCAAGGAAGACGTGCAAAAGACGAAGAAGCCTCGAACTCACACACCTATATGTTTTGAGAGCAAGTTCCACAACAACAACACCCATTGCATTCATTCTCAGAAATGCACATCCAGACACACTTGATGATCGTTTTTTCTTCAACTTCCTTGTGAAATGGATCTAACAGCACATCCCAGAAACAAAACAGAGGGATTCAAAAGAGACAATGTGACACCAATGTGAGTGAGCATCATCATCCAAAACACAAGATTCTCCAGAACCCTAATTTCCGAGAAGACATTATTCCTGGACAAAATGCAAATCCAAAGAGAGTTAAGAAAATCACAATTTGGGTGGGGGAAAAAAAGGGCAGGGAAGAAGAAGAAGAAGAAGATGATGATGATGATGATGATGATGATGATGCAAGGATGTTGTACCTCCTCCAGGAACTCTTGCGCATTATGATCCCCACTACCACCACCACCACCACGAACTCTTTTACTGCAAAAAGAGCTTTGAAATTCTGAAAGAGAAATGTGCTGCTCTTGATGGAATTGATGTTGCAAACGCTAAGTCCTTCGATTGCACTTCACCGTCTGCCTTCGTTTCCATACTCCCCCTTCTCGTTCAGAAACCCGCTGCTTCAACCGGCCCCCCGTTTCCCCCACCCCCCAAAACGTCCGTCACAGACAGACAGACAGACGGATGTAGTGAATTTATATATAAGATGAGGCAATCAATCCATTTTTTGTTGTTAAACTCAAGAAAGGTACAAAGTAGCGTGACATTCTATCCCTCTTATAGGAAAGGATGATGTTGGATTAACACAAGTGTTAGGTCTTGACATTGCAAGGGTTAAATATTTTTTTGTATTCAAATTTTCATTATTCAAGGTGCATTTGAGTTGAAAAATGTTTATGATTCCAACTTTACTTTACATGAAGATGAATTAAACATGTATGTCAAGTATATTTTTTCACTTGCAGTTTGAACTTCAATGTTTGCAAGTGATTTTTCATGTATTTTTACCTTTTATTTTGGCTATATATTGTCAATTTTTTTTTCTTGTTTTGCATATATCAACAATGTTTTTTTAAAAAAATTAGAAATTCAATGTTGACCACTATAATATTCATCATGATATGCTTGTTATCAATTATTACAGTAAGGATGTGATAGATGTTTTTAATGTCTAATACTTCATAGACCATTATTTGGGGATTTTCTATACCACTCATTGTTTAAAACCAAGGTAAATGTAAAGGGGTATTCTTTTTGGCTTAGCAAAACACGTGGGAAATTATATTTTTCAATGGTTGTCAAAACAATTAATAAAAGATATTCCTTGACTCTCATTGGTAAGAATATTACCAATAAGACAAGGAGAAGGATAACTATCACATGTATGTTAGATGTCTTGATTTGTGAAATACGACATGAACATTTCTAGCCATTGCAACACAAAGAATTATGTTAATTGAGTTTGTGTATATATGTATATGTATATAATTTTCCTCCAAAATGGACGATAGTTTTTTTTGTTTTTTGTTTTTTATTTTATATATACATGTGCATGCATGCATGTAATGTTTTTACCATGTCACAAATGGCACTAAAGGCACCCTTAAACAAATAAAATCTTCCTCCAATGCAAAAGTGGCCTTTGCACAATGCAATAGTTGGAATGCTAACATTTATTTCTTCTTGTTACAATGTTGGTATCAATTCCCATGGAAAATTTATTTTTGAAAATAAAAGTGAACTTGATGTAAAATATTGGAATTCCATTGATGGTTTTATTGTGTTAATAATGAAATGAACAAGTATGAAAAGATTGTGCCAACTATTATTCACATAAGAGTGCACCAATTCCAACATCCAACCAATTGTGACATAATGCCTCCCATCTTCGACTCAATGTTGTAATCATTTTTCTTCAAAATATGCAAGATTCTTCCAAAGATTGATGTGTAATTGCATTTGTGACTTTTGTAAAAAACTTGTAATAAAAGTTGAACTTTATAATTAAATTTGAATTATAAACATTTGTGCTTCTTTCCTTGACATTCAAATGAAAACAACCTTGTTTCCAATGTCATTGCCTTAATAAATAGGTGTTTTCATTTTTTCAAATAAACTTGGTGTATAATTTAGTGTATAATGTTTTTTTTTTCCAAATAAAATTGTAGTAGATTAATTTATAGGGTTTTTTGTGTTATAGATTAATTTTTAAAACTTCCTTTTTAAAAAAGTATAAAGCAATTAGCCTTGTTCCATTTGTTCACAACTACATTCAATTTTTTAATTTCAATGTAATGATTTTTTTTTGGGTAATATGATTAGTATTACTTGATTGGAATTTTGAATGTAAATATATTTTTTAGTGTAAAAGATCCAAAAGACAATAAAACATTTGGAAATGAAATGTCCCATTATATATGTTAATAGGTAATTTCATTTTGAAACATTTTTCCAAAGTTAAGAGTAATTATTATGCTAAATAAAGGATCTTTTATCTACATTAAAAAAATCATTGAGTCCTTATTTACAAGTCATTTCACACCTGATGTTACGTGCCAATTGGTGTTAAGGCCAAACATTAACACTAATGTTATCTTTTGGTTGATAGTTACATACAAACATCAATTAGCATGTGTGCACACCTACTATTATAGGAATGCAAACATCATTGATAATGTTGTAAAATAATGCTTTTGACTAGACCTACTTGGGTGTTATATGTCAATTTTTTGAATAATTTTTTATTAACATGTATCATCATATACATATCCATGTAACAAGTCAACCTTATTGTTTCTACAACACTCAAGTTAGCCTTTTAAGTTTATCCATAAAATATTACATGTTCATCACATTGAACATGTTAGAATTGAACAATTTCAACGTTCAATGTGCTCTTGTTAATGCAATTGCTGTTTATTTTCTACACACATTCCAATTGCTTTCAAGTGTAAATGAAATGAACATGCATTGATTCATATGAATAACAAAGGAGATTTTGTGACCAAGACAAACTAACAAATCTTCTATTCATTTACCTATCTTCATGCAAATAAACTACACTCCCAATTAAGACTCAATTATGATTTGGGGCACTATGTCCTACCTAGAACACCACTTCACTTTCAATATTTGTAATGATAAATTTTGAGAATGTAAGATGGAAACACAATTTTAGGATTATGAACTTCATATTATTAGACTTTGTGAACCATATTTGCCTTTGGATAAAAAAAAGGAGGACACCAAATATAAATGAACAATCCTAATGGCATGTGCCATTTATAAACTAACACATGGTAGCAATCTTCTTACATGCAATGAACTTTTTTTTGTGAGTAAATTGATAAGCAATGTATGTGCATGTGAAGTCATCCATGTGATAAATATTGTTTTTCACATATTGATATCTTGGCCTTTGGCAAAATAACACAAAATATGATGCATATTGGACTTAAAACTTGATGTGGTAGATCCCATCAATTGAAGGGGCAATAAATGCAACTCATACTACAATTGTTAAACCCCAATGATGTCTTTTTTGTGAAGATTATTTCAAGTATCACAAATGATGTGGTTATAACATTGCATATATACCCAAGCTCAAAATTTTACAAATATTTAGTACAAATATAGTAAACTTTCAAAACAACTTGACACCCTATCTACTTGTTGACACATGTTTTTTTTTTTTTTGGTTCTAGGCCATGATCCCACACATAAAGTTGACCATGGTTTACTTGAGAGTTTGTTTAATATGAAGCACAAATGAGGAAAATCATTGGTGGAAAATGATTTTGAAATTTTCAAAATATCTTTTGTGAGGTTAAAAGGAAGGTTTGGAAATGTACATGAAACTAGTGCCATACTTAATGTTATATTGTTGTTTCATGCATAATCTATTCATTGATCAAGATGAAATTAATATTGAGAACATTTTGATACTTTTGTAAAAAGAACAAGTTCAAGTTGAGCAAGAAGGTATAGAAAACCATTATAAATAGAGACACACAAAGAAAGAAAATTTTCAACCAATTCAAGATGGCCATGTTGCATGTGGTCAAGAATCCAATGGAGTAAAACTTCAAAATCAAAATCAAATCTATGTGAGCCAACAATGAAATTTGACTTGAAGTATGCATCAAAATATCAAGTTTATTGTTTCCTTTTCTATGTGTTATTAGTGTATTTTGAAAGAATCTTTACATGCTAGAATTATATGATGTTTATGTTTGAAATTTACTTTGTAATGTTATCACTATCTTCATAAAATGCTTCTATAAGAACATGACATATTTTGGGTTGGTTTCTTGTGCATGCCATTCCCAATTATAGTCATAAATCCAAGAATAACATTGACCATAGTCCTTTATGTATTGTTAACATCTTTATCCTATAAGTCAAAAGGTGTATTTTTTGAACTTGGGCACAATTGAATTTTGTTCTTGATATCAAGATTTGTCACATGTGTTTTGTCAATTAATTAAAAGGTTCATCCCTTTTTCAGTAGCATCCATCATGTCTTTGTGTCAACATTGTAAAAAATGTAGTATGTCATTGTTTTCAAAATAATAATTTAAAAAAAAACACTTTACATACTTCAAAATGGAGGCATTCAAGTATGTCAAGAATACAAACATAGTTATTTTTTAATAATATAAAAGTCTAAAAATATATTTCATCTTGTCAATACTCTTCATCACTCAGTTAGAATTTACAAATTTTTCTTTATATTCATGGTGGGACATCTTTTCCTTAAGTCATAAAGTATTACATACAAAAACTAAATTTGAACTTTTTCTATAGTCAATCTATTTCATTGCTTCCTATGTATGTACCAAATAACAAGCCATTATGTACTCTAATTCCTTTCAAAGCAAAAGCCAATGTAATGCCTTGACTTAATACTTTGATTGCATTTTAGAAGTTTCAAATCCAAAAAGAATGTGCGACCATTTCTTTGGCAACTAAAAAAACAATCAAGGTAGAAAATCCATATTCCTATAAGACACCAATGTGTTTTTTCAACATTGGCCTACCTTTGAATAGTGGGGAAAAATAATCTCTACTTTGTGAAAATTTGCCATTATTTCTTTATATTTCTCATGCCCTTGGTTTTTCATTTGGGACAATGGGATCCAAGACTGGGTCATAAAAACTTTACCATATTGGTTGCAATTAAATTATTTTTTAATAAATGTCAAATTTTCTCAAAATCAATTGCTCGCAATGCCAAAAGTACTATAATTTTGTTTGACATTATTATTGAATGTTTAAAAGCTTGGTGGTGTAATGCGCCAAAGTCTAGTGCAAAGTTACTTTTTTTGTTCTCACCTCAATTACAAGAATTTCAAGAGATTTTTAATTTTACTACCAAAATTATATATATGTGTGTGTGTTTTAAGAAAATGTGAGAATGGTAAAAGGACTACAATATATCAACACAATGAATTGGCTATGAATGAATAACCAATGATCTTGCAATATGTTTTTAAAAAAAAATGTTAAACCATCTCTTTCATTTAATTTTTCAATTAATTAGTCCATATGCTCATAGAACTTTGCCATAGTTGGCTTACTTGTAATTAACAAGATACAGAAGAGAAAACATTGTCTCAGGGACCTCAAATATTAATGTTATAATTTTCCAACTTGCCAAATTCAAAATGAAAATTTCATGCATCCTCTTCTTCTATAGGTCTTGCTCATTCTTTCTGTTTATAACTTACAATCATTGGCTAGAAGGGAGTCTTCACATTCAACATTCTTTCCAACATAACACAATTTGTTCCAAATCTTGTATGGCTAGCTCTTAATAATTTCAAACCTTTAAATATTTTTAAAATTTTTTTCTAAATAAAGCTTGACATTTATGATAAATTGTAACAAATCCTATGTTTACGATCATTTCTCCCTAATGATGGAATGTTTATAGGAAATCCAATTTTCAAATCCATGGGCAATGCATCCACTATAAACAATAGGAGAAATTTTTTCCTCTCTAATTAGGGTTTAGGGTTTATAAGTGCCTCTTAATCAAATTTTTCTTCAACAAAGGTCATGCATTTAGATGTTCACATATGATTATTACAAAACTCCAACATTCATTCCATTCCATCCTCCCTAAGATTTATATGTACATTTCTATCATGCAACAATATGATAACACTTTTCTTGTAGGTTCAATGTTATTGTTTGAGTAATTGATATATTGTTTAACCTTTCCAACCTCATTGTTCCAAATATATTAGTCAAGCTTGGAAAAATCACAATTTGAGAGTCTACATTAGAACTTGTATGTTGACTAGTTTTGGTGTAGCATGTCTAAAACAACTCGCCGCTTAGAATTAACATTCTTAAATAATTGAACTACTAACAATGCATGAACACTAAGTGTTGACATTGTGACACGAAGACAACACTCACTACACTAGTACAAATGATCTCCAGAAACCAATCTACTTATCTTTCAAACTCAATGTTTACTACAAACTTTCCATGAAATTTTACTTTCTAATGAAAACAGTCATCAAATTGCTCCTACAAATAATTGAAGGTCTTCTAATGCATAGCAACATCTGAAAGTATATTTATAAAAAAAGTTGTTACAAATTTCCCATCAACAAAGCTTTGGGTTTAGGGTTTTTGAGGTTTTGTTCCCTCACAAAATCTCAAAAAAAGTTCACAAAAGTTCACACACTCGTTCAGTGAACCATTTTGCAATTCAACAAGTCCTCAATACACTCTTTGGGAGATCATTCCTTGTCTAGAGAAAGCAAATAGTGAAGAAATTAGTCTTCGAAACTCCCATCCATCATCATATGTTTCAAGTACAATCTGCTGATTTCACATATCTACTCTCTCACCCATTTACATGAGGCATTTTTTGATTACCGTCTGCAATGATCCCACTTGCATTAGTTCACTTGAAAAATCCCACTTACATTATTAGTCGAATTGCCCTCTTTTCAAGTGGACTAAAAACTGTAGTCAAGAGACAACAAAACTGAAAAGCAAAGCCCCAGACCTGAATCCTCAGAATTCAGAAAAACCTCAAAATATATCCACTACTTGCAGAAACCGTGACTTGTTAGGTGCACAACATAGTTCTGACAATCAGTAGTACTACTACAAGCATATGAAAATTGATCTGTTGCTGCTGCGGCTGCTACAACCTTGCGCTTCTAAAGTTGTCATCCAAAGCCAGAATTCAATCCTCAGATTTAAGGCTGTTTGCAATATCAATGACAAAGCGGTATTTCACATCTGCTTTGCCAAGTCTTTCCATCGCAGTGTTGATGTATGAAATGGGGATCTTCTCAATCAAGCAAGTGATATTATGCTCCCCACAAAAATCAAGCATCTCTTGTGTCTCCTTGATTCCTCCTATCCCACTTCCTCCGACATACCGCCGTGCTGGCAGCCATAAATCCAAGGGTATCCAAATTTAGGTTTAGAAATTTGTATAATTGACACAAACTCAAATTAGCAAGAATATGGGGAATTTCAAAACACATCTCTTTCTTTCTCTCTCAATGAATTTCTCAGAAAAAACCTCCTCTCAAACAAACAAACAAAAAAACAAAAAGATAAAACAATGTAGAAGAAGAATTTGGGGCTTTACCAGAAGTGAGGGAGAATGCATGAATTGACAAAGGCTTCTCTGGAATTCCCACCATCACGAGCTTGCCATCTAGTTTTAAAGTACTCAGGTACAGATCCAAAGGATGAGCAGCAGAGACTGTGTCAATTATGTAATCAATAGATCCTGCTGCAGCCTGCACAAATACCCACATATCCAAATACATGGATCACAAGTTCTGTTGCATTGACACCAAGCATGTCATATCCACAGATCCTGATTTCCATTGCATTGACACCAAGCATATCACAATGTGTGCAGATCATGACTTCTGTTGCACTGACAACAAGTATTCCACAGACCATGAATTCTGTCACATTGACATCAAGTATCCACTGGTAAAGCCTTGGCCAACAAGAGGAAATTTGGTCATTGTTCAATCATTTTTTTTTCCTTTTTGTACCTTCATTTGCTCTGGATCTTTACTGACAATGAACCGATCAGCTCCCAGAAGCTCACGAGCTTCCTTCTCTTTGCTGGGAGACGTGCTGAAGACAGTCACCGTCATACCAAAGGCTTTCCCAAACTTGACAGCCATGTGACCTAAGCCTCCTAAACCCACCACTCCAAAATGCTTGCCTGCTACATCCATCTGGAAATGCTTCATCGGGCTGTAAACTGTAATACCCGCACACAACAATGGCGCTGCTGCATCCAGTGGCAAATTGGTAGGCATCTTTAACACGAATCTGGGCCACCAAACCCCATTATCAACAGACATGTCCTAAATCTCATGACTTCGACACAAATCCTCATCAGACCTCCAGATCAAGAAGAATGATGCCAAGAATTTTCTTACAAATTCAGGCTTTTTATCTGAACAGATTGAAGTAGAGGATGACAGATATAAAAGAATCAGAGTAATCAAAAGAATAAGAATTACATACTCTTGTCTGCAGACCATAATTGTGGAGTACCCGCCTTGTGTGATAGTGCCATCATAGTCCTTGTCAGTGTATGTCCAGACCTTCTTCCCGCAATACTGTTCAAGATGTTGTGTGCATGGGTCGCAGGTTTGGCATGAATTCACCAAGCATCCCACTCCAACAATCTCCCCAACCTTGAAAGCTTTCACCTCTGAGCCAACTTCTGTGACCTCTCCCACCATCTCATGCCTGAACAATCAAGCCAAAAAGAATTTTCCCATTAACTACCCACCCATCTGATGATCAGAGCTCCTGAGCTTCAACAGAGAGGAGATCAGTCTGTTGGTTGAAGCTTAAGAGCTTCAACAGAGGAAAGATCCACCTGTTGATCAGAAGCTCATGAGCTTCAACAGAGGAAAGATCCATCTGTTGATCAGAAGCTCATGAGCTTCAACAGAGGAAAGATCCATCTGTTGATCAGAAGCTCATGAGCTTCAACAGAGGAAAGATCCATCTGTTGATCAGAAGCTCATGAGCTTCAACAGAGGAAAAGCTTGTTCCAGATTGAATTCGCCATCTCTTCTTTATGCTTCAGGATCTCATGAATTGGGAGAAATGGAACTTACCCAGGAACCATGGGGTAGATTGAATTTCCCCAGTCATTGTGGATCTGATGCAAGTCACTGTGACAAACTCCACAGAAGAGGATCTTGAACTTCACATCTCCTGGCCCGGTTGCTCTGCAAGCAAACAAGCAAGCAAAGCAACCCCATGGGCGCACCAAAAAGAGAAAAAGAAAAAAAGAAACAAAGAAACAATCCAAGAGCAGAACACAAAACCCATCACAATCTCACTCAATCTTTGCAAACAAAAACTTGCCAGTTCTTAAGGATATGCTCCTCACCTACGCGAGAATGTGAAGGGGGATAAGTGGCCTGAAGTGTCTCTTGCAGCCCATGCGTCAACTTCTACTTCTGTTGCTGCTGCTGCAGGTGCCATAATATTTCTTTCCTTCCTTCCTTCCAAGCTTGGCAGAACAGAACCAGACTTCCAATCTTTGAGCAGCAGCTGGTAGAAAACTACTACATAACACTTACAAACAACACATCATCATCAGAACCTTCAAGACTCGCTGCAACCAAGCTCTCCTGCACCATATGCAGTAGTAAAAAGAAGCGATGCCACAAAAGACTAGAAGAAGGAACAAAACCCAAGAATATATCTCTGAAGTAAAAAACAGCCCAAATTTCTTCACAGTCCAAAATCCTTCTTCACACCTGCAAACTTTTCCACTGTGATGCTAGTACTACAAACCCACCAGCTAAGCTAGTTTCCTCTCCCTCCTTATCTGCAGAGAGCAATAGATAGGATCTGTGCAAGCAACAACATGACATGCAAGATGATGTGAACAAGTGCTGCTGCTGTAGTAAGCAGCTACCTTAGCTTTCTCTTGTGCAGCTGCTGCAATCCCTCCACCCTTGTATGTCCAGTCGCTACCCAAATTTGTGAGCTTGCAGGAAAAGAGAAAACACCACACACACACACACACACAAAAGAGATCTATCTGTTCTCTTTGGAATCAAAAACTGGGTTTGATTTGCAACTGTCAAAATGAAAGTTTTGTGAAGTTTTTGTGGAAGTTTTGTGAAGACTTTATGGAAGTTTGTGGAAAGTTTTTGTTTGGAGGCAGTTTTGTTAAAGTTATTATAGGAAGCAGCTACTGCAACAGCACGGCTTTGTATTAGTGAGGATGATGTTTCTGCTGCTGCTGCTGTTGGTGCTAAGCTAGCCTACCCACAACAACAAACTGTTTCATCCCCACCCATCACACAAACCAAATCCTAGTGTGTGATAACAGAAACAAAACAGGATTTTGCAATTAAGTAAAAGACCCAAAATCATCGAATAGAGTTATTTGTAAAATCACCCTCTCTCTTCACCCTGCTTTTGTCACGCTCTCTTCACCCTCTCTTTGTCACCTTGTCGTCACCCTGTCTGTGGGCCTGCTTTCACCCCCACCTATCCCCTCTTTCAGCAGTATCCGCAAAGTAATGAAATTTTACTGGCTCTGTCCTCCTACAGAGGCATTGTCGGAAGACCTTCTGAACGGGTATAAGGGTCCAATAATCAAGAGTTGGCTGAATGCATAAGGTTACAAGTTTTTGTGTGTAAGTTTTTTATTGGCTCAAGCTAATGAATGGAAAAAAAATTGGGCATAAAGTGTACATTTTGGGTGCACCCATCCAATTGATGGGTTGTTTTGAAATCCACCATCTACTTGTTGAGTTTCTTCTCAAAATATGAATGTTGGGTAACTGATTTAATCATGTCTCTATATCGTTTTCTTTTGTTGAGTTGTCACTTGCCTTTTTGTATCATTATGAATGTTGGGTAGTTGATTTAATCATGTCTTTATATCGTTTTATTTTGTTGGGTTGTCATTTGCCTTTTTGTATCATGAGGTTTCATATCACTATGAGATGTAAAAAAAATTCATATGACTAAATTTTTTAAACAAAATTTGTTTGATAAACATACAAATAATTAGCTTCAATTCTTTTAAATCTTAATTTGATGTCATATTAAAAACTTCAATAAGGTTTTGATGAAGATTTAATAATAATAATCATAATGAAATTAATTTGTAATTGATTCTTCTTTTTTGTATTGTTGTTACCTTTTATGTTATAAAAATTAATTATTGCCCCAAGATAGTAAATATGCATGTATGATTTTAGGTTTTAACAAGCATACATGGGGCAAACACAACTAGTTTATAAAGTTGGGTGGGGTACATTGGGGTTTATAGGCGAAAATTTAAGGAGATAAAAAAAATTAAAGTTTTAAAAAAAAATTCATGGGTTTGTTTTTTATTATGGGGTTTCAATGGGTATAAGGAGTGAATAATTTAATTATATTGAAAGAATTACAAGTTATATATGGAACTTTAAGAAAAGGGGACGAGAGGTTAAGAAAAAAAAATCAAAAATCAAAAAGATTTTCATGGGTTTTTTTGGGTGAGGAGGGGAGGATGGGGTAATTCTACCCCTTTTGAAAGGACGGTTTTTTTTTTAAGGGATTGGCATAGGTGAATTGTTTTTGGGATGGGCACTAACCTAAAGGTTTGTTTCGTGGGTGGCATGCAAGGGAGAAGTTTGGTTGTTTCTCAAGATAGGAAGGTGTGATTTTAAAAAAATTCAAGGAATTTTTTTGGTTGTGTGGGATGGGTTGGTTGGAAAAATGGGGTGGGGATTTTTTATTTTTTTTGGAGAGCTATGGTGAGTTAATGAAGATTTTTTCTCAAGAAAATATTTTATAAAAACTAATATTTTTTTATTCAGAATGGAAATATTTCAACACACAAATTTCATTTAAAAATTTTAACTTAAAAAAAAAATTGTTTAAAATTGAACAATTAATACATTTAACCAAAAAAGGATTTTTTTTCTGACTTTTATGTGTGTTTTTTATTTATTTTATGTACATGATAAAAATTAAATGCAACAATTTTTCAATGCAAATGATTATTCAATATAAGCAATTTTTTAATCAAGTAATTTTTCAATGTAAACAATTTTTCAATGAAAATATATTTTTAATGCAAGCAAAAAAAATCTGATTTAATTTTTTTTCAATGCAAGTAAAATTTTTATGTAAATATCTTTTCATTTAAATTTTTTTTCAATGCAAGGAGTTTTCCCAAAAAAATTTAAAATCCAAATAATCTTGAATGAATCATTGATCTTTTTTTTTTTAATGTGTTTATGTGGGATCATGCTTTTGTTTATATAAAACAATTTCATGGTCTTTCATGAAACCAACAAACTTTCATCCAATATAACTTGAGGTCATAGTAAAACATTAAATGTCATACCTTATTTATACCTTATTTTCAAGGTAGAGCTTCTCGTGACAGAAAGCCACCTGTTAAATCTCAGTATGAAAGGTTGAAACTCAGTATTTAATGCACAAGGTTCAAAAATTTATACTATAAATTCACTACGTTCGTCCGTGACGGAGCTCGGGTCTGTCACAAAAAGCTGACCGGGCCCGGCCCAGCACTCCCGGACTCTCGAATTTCCACCGACCGGGTTCGTCGGGGGGGTGTCGGGCCGGGTCTGTCACAAAAGGTCGACCGGGCTCAGCCCGGCACTCCCCATGGCTGTGACGAAGCTCGATGTAAAAGAGTTGTGTGTGTTTGGCGAGGGAGGGCGACGGTGGCGGGAGCGGAAGTCTCATGAATGAGTAGTGCAAGTTACTTGTTTTGCTCTAGAGGGTAGAGGTTGCTTGGAATTGGGAACGGTGAATAGCACGAACCCTCGAAGAGAAAAAGAATTTAAGGAGGAAAAGTGTTGCAGTAATGAGGTCGACCAACAACGGATTTCATGAGAGACTTTTTAAAAACAATAAATTAAAATTTTAAAAAAAGCTGCTTTGCGCCTTTGTGTGTCTCTTTTGGTTTAAAAAAACCGAGGGACTTCACTGTGTCCGAAGGTCACATGTACCCACTAGTAAGTATAATAGTTGTACAGGTAGGAGTAGTGAAAATATATGTGGCAGCAATTGAGGCGCTTCGAAAAAAGGGAATACAGGATGAAACCTCATTCTACCACCAAAATTGGTGGAAAAACTAGTTTGGGTCCCAGTTATTTCGTTTTGTAAAATTTTCATTCCCAGTTATGTGTTTGATGCCCTTTTGTATCGAAACTGGCCATTCTGGCCCCCTAATCGTGTGACTTTCCGGACACGCAACTTCAGTGTTTTTTTTTTTTTTTTTTTTTTTTCTTTTTTTTTTTTTTTTTTTTTTTTGTTTGGGGCACTTGTTCTTGTGTCAGATTCTTCTTCTTCTCTTTCACTGTGATGCCATTGCTTTTCTTGCATCAGCTTCTGTGGGTTTTCTTCTTCTTTGAGTTTTTTTATTGAACATGACAAAAAATGTTTGTCCATCTCAAGAAATTCTTAATAAAATTACTAAATGTTTCCAAAAAAAAATTCAATCTGTACCCAACATTCTTGGATGCCAAATTGGTCACTCAACATCCACAGATCAGCCTTGTGCATCAAAACTTATACACCTATATCTCTGTGTGTAGGATGCACAACCATGTGCTATGAAATAAGATATTTCAAAGCATTTTTTTTGGGGCCAATTTTTGCAATGGTGACAAAAATTTTGGGAAAAATTTGAGGTTTGTGATTTTCCAGCACAATTTTGATTTAGATTGGTGTTTTTTTAACAACTATTCTAGCTTTTTGAATCTCACAAAATGGGGAAAAAAATCCTAAAATTAGAATTTCAATACCCAAAGTATCAGATGATGCATTTAACTTGTTGTCCAAACTCCATATCAAATGCTTGCCTGAATACTTGAAAAGGGATGAACAAATTATAGACCTCTCAATATTTGCCCCTCCCCTTGCCTCCCCTCCCATTTTATTTTCCCCCAATTTAGCCATCCGGTGGTTGCAACACATTTTTGTTGGGATGTTCTCAAATTCATTGTTTCAATAATCCAGGAATCATCCATCCTAATGAGCCCGCCCATAATTGAGACAACACAAAACCTTATGAAACCCTAAACACCAATGAAAGATTTTAACACACTTATGGAAGATTTTGCCAACATAGTAATCATAGTCTTTTTCTTTTCCCAAAAAGTGTGTTTGAAAGAGTTGAAGAAGGGCCTTTACAAAGACCATGCAAGGTGTCAAATTCCACACAAACCCAGCCAAAACCAAATCTCAAATCATTCCCTCAACATGTTCCTCATCCCTCCACCTGGCCCCATCAAAATGAAAAGAAAGTCATTTTCCATGAAGTGAAGTACCCTAATTAGCCGCGTATGTCGCTTGGTGCAACTTGGTGTCACTTGCATTTGTCTATCTTAGTGCTCCCCAATTTCCATTTGTACCTACTGGGGTAGACCCGTCCATCATTGATTGCCTGCCTATGATTGAACATTTGTTTATGTTTTCATCATATGTGCTTCATTTTGAGTGATTTAACAATGTTGTGGGAATGCTTCCTCAAGCTCTATAAATCATCTTTGAAGTGCAAAGGAAAAGGATTAATGAAAAAATAACAATTAAAAAAAAAAGCTTTTCAACTTACATAACACTTTTCCTTTTTTTCCTTTTTGGAGTCCTCCTACTTTCAAGTCTCATAAAAAAAAATTAAATTTTTATTTTAAAACTTTTTAAGTGCTATAGGAATGCCACCCAAAGTTCTACGAATCATCTTTGAACTCTGATAACAACAAAGCATTGTACAATGAATTTTTTAGGTGTTCAAGAATCAACCTTTGGAATGTTTCAGTGATTTTCATTTGGAGTTTTTGACACCCTTTACTTTGGGGGGCCCTAACTTTCTCATTTCTAATCCATTTTTCACGATTTTGAGTGTGTCAGATGCTTAAAGAGGAGGAGTTCAAATTTTGTTTGGACACAAAAAAACAACAGAGTACTCCCCCTGATCTGGCCTGCCTTGAGCGCTTAAATGTTCGGTCACCAACCACTCTACCTAGTTGGCATATTTTGTGCAGAAATCTTTTGCTATCACTAATGACTAGATGCCATTATTTTCATTCTATTGACAAATTTTTGTACTTGTTGTGGTGACAAATCAGTTCTTCACATTGCATGGGTCACAAGTGTTCCGCATGCATCTGAAGGGGTTGAGAAGTTGTCAAAATGTGAACCCCACTCGGAACTTTTGTAAGAGAATTCTATGGCCAACCACAAAAGTGGTATCATAAAAAAGTCCCACATGTTGCATAACTCAATTCCCGATAAGTTTGGGGACATTCAGCCACCTGCAAGTCCATCATAAGCTTGTAGTAGTACAGGAATAGTTCAGCATCTATGCTATGTGGGAGGAGGGTGGAAGAGGACAAACCCAATGCCACAAATCTTGTTTTTTTGAAGATTCCATGAAGAAAACTATTATTTGAAGATTTCCATGAAGAAAAAATATATATATTCCACAGCAACATTTCAATAAATTATCAAATTTTTCATCACAATTTGTTTTTTGGTTCTATGTGTAAAAGATTTTTTTTGAAAATCCCCCAACATTTCTGAAAATATTGTAATTAATGTGGAAGCTGCCATGGTACTTTACTAGCTACAGCTTCCATGGCACTTTACTAGCTACAGCTTCCATGGTACTTTCCTACCTTCCATATAAGGAACTAACTGTTAGAATTTAAAAAGAACTGCACATTGCACTTAACAAACAAAATTTGAGTAATTGTTAGCAATTTATTGGCTATTCCTCTTCAAGAGACTACCTATGGAAGCTTTCATTTGTTCCCACATTTTGAGGAGAGTTCTTCTTTAAATGTTATTTGGAATCATGAGTTCATTTTTGGGGAGCTTCATGGAACATTTTCAAGATGTATGAGAGTTCCCCAAGCACCCCTTTTTATTCATAAGGTTGCAAGTCTTATCATTCTTCAAGTAATAACATAAAACTAGCAAACTCATGATATTCGTGCGGTTTCCATGGGATAACCAGGATCATGGGTGGATATTCCCATTATATCCGGTGGGCACCACAAATTTTTTAAAAATAAAATAAAGAAGCTTGCAGGCTTTACAAAAAGTGTAAAGCTCACAAATCCACATCCATGGGGATTATGATTTTTGTGAAGTTGTATGTGCATCCATGGGCATTATGATTTTCATAAAGCACACCAACTAACTATTAGAGGTTCAATTAAGATGGGTAAAGGTAGGAAAAACATACCCCCCACCAAACATCACTTGGTAATTGAACATTGGGGGAACATTTTTAAATGCTTTTATCACCAAACATCTAGCCTTAGAAAGAAAGATGTTTAGTGAATTTGGCTGACCCACACATAATGTTTGCTTTTGTGCGTAGTTATGGGTGTGAAAAGTGATAAAATTAATAAATTTTGATTTCTTGATATATTTACACATGTTCAATGATGGGAAAGTATGGGCACATTTTCATGTACATAATTGAAAGCAAATAAGACAAAAATTATTAATGTCAAGTTTTCTTTGTTTAGTTATGGGTGTGTTTAACAATTGTTTAACAAAAAATTTCAAGCCTTTTTTCAGAGGCCATTGGTTTAGGGGGTGGGTTGGATTCATTTTCACAAAACAACACCGATATAAACAAAAATCATGTTTGGTTATGGGGGTTTGTTTGTCAAACTAATGGGCATGCAATTGTTCATAAATAAACTTTAAATGGATACAATGCACCAAGATTATCATGAGCATTAAATTTTGAATCTTCTAAAGAAGTTCATTATTAACCCTCTAAAGGTTTTTCTTTCAAGATGCCTACTAAGCTTCTACAATTTGCATTCCCTCCAAAAAGAACCCAAACATCATAACAAGTTTAAACATAGGCAAAGCTCAACTTAAAGGTGCAGTTCATTGTTATTATTAGTCCTTTCTCTCAAATATGTCCTTCTTAAAAGTTGTAATAGAAGAATAATTCCAACTTTGTTTAGAATTATAAGTCCTATTGTAAAAATGTAGAATTAGTCACAATTCATATCTACAAGTAAAAGTATAACATGTAGAGGAAAGGTCAAGCTTAAAGCTAGATGATCAACTACTTAGTTCAAAGATAGATTTGTAGCAAAAAGATTTCAAGATAAAACTAGTAAAAGAAATATCACCATTAGAATCTAGGATAGAAATCATAGATCATATTTACAATCAAAGGTCCAAAAAATATTTGGATTATCATTGGATTCAACAATCTATAGTTCAAAGTGTTAGGTCAAGGAAATTCAATAGAACAAAGGATCAATTAGCTCATATTAATTGCTTATATAAATTTCTTCCCATAGTTTACACATCAACAAGAGATGTTGATTTGATGTAGAAAGACTTTGCAAATTTTTATGCTCTCATCTACTCTACTATAATAGTACTTTGAACATGCAATAGATACATTTTCAAACTTACTACATTTTTTGGATTCTTGGGATGTGTACAAAAAATAGAAAGGCATACCATTAGTTGGGCCTAAATGCACTCCATTGAGTTCCTAGAGGTTGGGATTTTAAAGACATCAACAATCATGAATTTGAATGTGCTTCGAAGGTGAGGAAGTGGCATGCTGGACCAACAAGTAATGGACAAGGAAATTCTCCCCCTTATTCATGAATCATAAATTAGAAAAAAACCACCATAAATGAATTGAATCCCCACAACAAGTAGGAAAGGCATGTGAATAAATGAACAATTGGAAGTAGTAATGGATGATGTTGAAAGAGGGAGATGTTCTTTAAGGAAAGCTAGTGTGTCATGGAACATTTTTTGGAGTTCATTTTTTGACCACTTAAACAAAAAAACAAGGTCTAGGAAAATGGGGCTAAGAGATGTGCTTACAAAAGAAGAGGATGTTGTATTGATCAAATGGACTTTAAACATGCAAGAATGTGGATTATCCATAAGCCTACAACAATTAAAAACAAAAGTTGCAAAGCTAACACAAACAAAGGATACATCATTCCGAGATGGAATACCAAGCAATAATTGGTGGTGGTATTGGTTCAAGTGGCAACACCCACAAACGAGCATTTAACAACTATAAAAATTGGAAGTTTTTAGAGCACATGGACTAACACCCACTTCCTATAATTCCTTTCACACCAACCTATAATCATTGTACAACCACCACAATTATAATGTAAATCATGTATGGAATTTAGATGAAATAGGGATTTAGGCTAGTAAACAATCTAAAGCCAAAATTCTAACTAGGAGAGAATCAAATGCAATTTATAACACCATCCCCAAGTCTTGGGAGTGGTTAACTATAAACTATGCAATGAATGTTATAAAAGGTGTTTTACAAGTTTTACATTTTCAAAGGTGAAAGACTATGAAATGATTACATCAACTTTACAAACCAAGAACCTACATGGCAATGCAAAAGAAAGCTTGGATGATTTTTTTCCTATTCAAGGAGTTCTTAACTTTCTTCAAGAAGTATGTTCTAAGTGGAGTGTCTCTTACCAATCAACATTTCTTTGTTTTGGATGGGCATGGAAATCATGTTATTTTAGAAGCAATAGAACATGCACAAGAGTTTGGGTTAGAGATGAGTACCTTACCATTTCATATATCACATGATGTACAACCATTAAATGTGTCTTGTTTCAAGCAATTTAAAACAACATTCGGAAAGGTCAAAGATGCAACTATGTCAAAAAGTAATCACATGGAACTAGATAAGATCATTATGGCTAGATGGGTAAACCATGCCATAAGTCAAGCTTCCACAAAAAAAAATCAAGGTTGGGTTCAAGGCTATAAGTATTTGGCCCTTCAACCCCAAAACAATGGACAACAAGACTCAACCTTCAAAAAAATTACACTACAACAAACATCAACAAGCATGGAGGTGATAAAAAGGAATACACATTGGATGAAAATACTTATAACAATCGAGGTCAACAATGGAGGGAGGAATCAGTTGCTACATAACTTTTCCATATAGCTAAAACAAAGGTCCATCAAACATCCTTGAAAATCATCCTACCAATAGGTTAATATTTGACCAATGCTATTTTGTTGACATGCATGAAAGCCCTATTGTGATAGAAGAGCAACTAAAAAAGATTGCAAACCTAGATGAGGTTATTCGTGAATTGGTGTAGGAAACCCAAAGTCCTCCAAATTTGATTCAAGAAGCCATGAGGTTGCACAATTTGCTCTCATTACCTCATTTGCTTGTAAGACACACAAGGGTAGAAGAGCCATTAGTTGATTACTTTCAATCATATGTTGTAACTTGTGTTGAATATCTAAATATTCAAAGGAAAGAAACCATGGACAAAACAATTGCAAAGGAAATCAAAAAAAGAAAAAAAAGGAAAAAAAGGATAAACGAACCAAAGGAATAATGTATTCAAGGACTACAACAAATAGAATAATAATCAAAATTGTTGAAAAACATGTTAAAATTTTTTTTACCATAACTTAAACTCCAACAACTATCAAAAAGGTTGATGATAATTTTCAATAGAATTTTCAGGCAAGCTTGCAAACAAATTTACATAGGTACATGGGTGCCAATCTTAGATGCACCACTTGGGTTCAATAATAGGCTAGGCAATGAGCACGGGCTAAACAACAAATAAGGTGTCAAGTAACAAGGTTGTTGCCTTTCGATGATTTAACATGAGTGATACATATGGTCACCATGGATACCAACACAAGAAGAGAACATGATTTAGGAAGACCAAAGCTATAACCAAAGTAGAAACGCTTCAATAACACCCATAAGACCAAAAGACCAGAAGACCATAATCAATTTCAACAACATTGAAATTTCAAGCTCAAAATTTCAATAACATGTCCAAAAGACAAATGCAAGCTACATCAATGATGGAGTTTGAAGGTGAAAGTTTTAATAACATGTCCATATAACCATAATAAGTTTTAACAACATTGAAATTTTGAATTCAAAGTTCAAAAACATGTCAAAAAAACTAGTGTAAACTATAACAATGATGGAACTTCAAAGTGAAAGTTTCAAAAACATGTCCATACAACTAAAATAAACTTCAACAACATTGAAATTTTGAGCTTAAAGTTTCAAAAACATGTTCAAAAAACTAATGTAGGCTATAACAATGATGGAACTTTGAGGTGAAAGTTTCAAGAACATGAAATATAACCATAATTGTTTGCAACAACATTTAGGCAAACTCAAGTGTGTTTTCTTCCTAGTGACATGAACTCACCTCTTCCTGCTAATGCGATATTCTTGTTGATGCAATTCTTTTTCTTAACAATATCATTTTCTTTGTGATGTGTTTGCTTGTTACTTCTTACTAGCAACAAACCTCTAAGAAAACCCACGCCCATTGCTTTTTGTTTTCTTAATGACAAATGTCCAAGAAACCAATGTTTATTAATAACGAACCTTTAAGAAAACCAATGTTCTTTTTTTTGTTATGATTATAATATAAATTTTTCACTTTTTAGTGACAACCCTGTAAGAAAATTGACACCCATTATTGTTACATTTCTTGGTGACAAGTGTCTAAGAAAACTCATGTCTATAATCACAATGTCGTAACCCTAGCCTTGGGCTCTCGACCAAAGCAAGGGCTTACAAGGTTGCGAGCCAAAAAGGAAGCCAAGAGTGAAAGAAAGTGTAGGGGAATGAACCTTCACATTTTCAAGGGAGCTTCCATTTTGGGAATTGGAATCCCAGTGGACTCCCAAATTTTTAGAGAGTAATTGTAAGGGTCAAAACCTAATGGATTAAAGAGTTCCTTATACCATTGAAAATTTCTTGGAAGGTAGATGTCTAAAATGGGCTTGCATAACCCATTTGGACATTTGAAACACAAGTTAGGGCCAAAAGAAGGGTTGAGAGTCAAATTGCCAATTTGACTCCTGATCACAAGAAGTCAATAATCGCCTTGATTTCCTTATGTTCAGGTAACGTGCGAGATACCGTTGGAAAGCTATTGACAAGGGCTACAACTTTGCTTTAAACCTCATTTCAATCGAAGATTTTCACACAAAGTTATGGGCTCCCAAAGTTGCAACAGTCCTAGCTATGGGAATTTCGGGACTCCCACTTGGGAGTCCCAAGACAAAATGACATTTGGGTGTTGGTTATGTGGCCATGCACAGAGTATACTATAAGGAGGAAGGTGGTGCCTTCCCCCAAGTTTGGGCCGTGGTGAGTCTTGTGAATCTGAGTTTATTCGTGGCTCGTCCTAACACCAAAAGTGCTCCAACTATGCATTAACCAACTTGTTTAGTTTTGTGCAGGTTTGTGTCAATGATTAAATGCTTGTCATTCTTCTTAATCCCATCCCGGAGCTCCAACACGCCCCTATACCCCAAAATGTTGCGAACCAAAAAATGTGTCTCTAATTCTTTACTCTTCCGTTATTATTTCAAATTCACATTTGAGTCTATCAAAGAGTTTGGGAGCGTATCACACCCATAGTTTTGTGGCGGGTTTGTTGAATGGGAACTTCTAATCTAATAACCATTGAATTGTAGCCCTAATTTTTGTGAAGATGCGTATAATGGTTTTTTCACAATATGTTGGTGATGATTTGAAAATGCCATCAACTCCATTCATAAGACTATCAGATGTTAAACATTGTCCAATTGTCATTATGGGATATTTTAATGTTGACATTATAAATGTTGCAACCCCACTTTGAGGCAAGTGTGAGGATGAGACTCACACTCCCAAAAGTGGGAATTTGGAGTCCTTCGGGACTCCCACAACTTCAAAGCTCGATTGCAGAGGTCAAAACACATTGCCTTGAGGTAATTTTTATATCGTTGGAAAGGCCTTGAAGTGTAGATGTCGAAAAATGGCCTTGCATGAGCCATTCGGTCATCTACATCACAAGTTATGGTCAAAAGAAGGGCCGGGAGTCAAACTGGCAGTTTGACTCTCGACCACAAAAGGTTGGGAATTGACCCGACCCTGGTGTGTGCAGATGGAGTGCGACACACCGTTGGAAAGATCTTGAAGAGAGCTACAAGATTGCTTTAAACCTCATCCCAATTTGAGGTCTGAGCCGGGAGTTATGAGCTCCCAAAGTCCCGGGAGTCCAAACCGGGACAATTTCGGGACTCCTCCTTGGGAGTCCTGGGAATAAAAGTCATTCGGATGCGGGTGCCACGGAGCAACGTAGAGAATACTATATGGGGGAAGGTGGTGGCTTCCCCCGAGTTTGGGTCGTGGTGAGTCAAGTGAGTCCAAGGTTGCTCGTGGCTTGTCCCAACACCAAAAGGGTGCAGAATGAGTTCTAACCAAGTTGTTGGTTGGTTTTGGATGCAGGACCAAATAACTAAGTAGCTTGTCCCTCTTCTTAGTCTAATCCCGAACTTTCAGCACGCCCCTTTCACCCCCTTTAGTGCTAGAAGCTGGGAGCGGCACCAAGTCCCGTCTACTTCCGCTTTTTGACATAGTTGGACTCTTTTAAGTCTAACAAAGGACTTGGGGGCGCATCAATAAAAGACAATAACCAACCAAAAAAGAAAAAACTATTATATTTCATGGACAAAATTTAATTAAAATCACAATTTAGTGAAAACACCACAAAAGTTGGATCTCAATTAGCCCATATGTGGGCAAATGTCCATGGAAATGAATGCAAATATGGTGTGACAGAAGCATATTGGTCAAATTTTCACAAATCAATTTATATTGCAATCAAATTACCATTACACACTTGCAATGTATAACAAAAAACCATTATTATCTCCATTTATTTAAAGTGTAGCATTTGTGAAAATATGCATGTAAATGATACATTTTCCACCTAATTAATTATTCCCAAAATGTTGGCACCTTGTGGTTTGAATTTACATTTTTACATTTTTTTTCAAGGACCATGTACAATTTTATTTTGTAAATATCAATGCCAAGACAAAAAAATTTTGAATGATTATTCTATCAACATGTACACCCATCAAACATCATAACAACACACCTTTCATGGGAAACCAAAACCCAAAATGCGACAAAAACAAATATAAGAAACATCAAATTCTCAAACCTCAAAATGAAAATGAAACCAAAATTAAAAATCTTTCCATCTAAATTATATCCATTCAATATTGATGTTTAATTCAAACATTATAATACCTTATGCACATTCCTAAAAATTGTCTACATTATTTAAGTTTGAAAAACTTGGATTTTCTTAAACAATATAATTAATCACAACTTTATATTCATTTGTATGGTTAAAAAGAAGACAATGGAACTATGGTTTCAATTTCTAAACATGTACAATAAATTCTAGGATGGTTAGAAAACTTTATTTTTTAGTACAAATGTGAAAAAAAATAGTTTATGATCTTTCATAAAGCCAACAAACTTTCATCCAATATAACTTGAGTTCATAGTAGAACATTAAATGTAATACCTTATTTTTGGGATAGAGCCACTTGTTAATATCCTCACATCAATGTTCTAACATTTATTCGTAACTTGGGGCCAATTTGCAACCCAACAACACTCAAAGTTGGCCCCAAATTATTTTGGCCCTGACTCGTAGTGTAAAGCGGGCCTAAGTTCATGGACTCCATGGTCCAATACTTGTCCTCTCAAGTGTTTTCTTGCTATGCATGTGTTGCCACTCCTCATTGACTTTGAACTCACTACCAGCTACGAGAAGGGTCACATTAGTACCAATATTGTGCAATTGTTTGATGATGAACATTCAGCTCCAGTTCCACACATAAATGGAATTGAGGTATCTAGCTCTAGGGTTGGGTTCTGAAAATCAAACCCTGACCAGAATTGACACTTAATTGCAATTAGTTTCAAATTAGGGTTTCATTTTTTCAACAAAAAAATTCCCCGTAGATCTCAATTTAGATTTCAGTTCCACATGTACATAGAACTGATTCATTTAGGGACTCAAATGGGGGACCCAAATCATGTTTAAAATGGGATGTGAAGGTTCCCAATTAAAAATGATTTGGGTCCCATCGTGATTACCTTACTACCTTGGCCAATTCGACATTAATTACATTATTTTCAGAAATGTTGAAAATTTCAAAAATTATTTCTTCCAAATAATTTTTTTTTTTGTGATGGATAATAGTGAATATTTAGCAATATTCCATTTGTTGAAATGAAAATTTCAAAATTAATTAATTATTCGACAGACATGTCTTGAAATGGCCAAGGTACTACGGTATTGTTTCAAAAATCAGACCCAGTTTTGATTCCATTTTTTACTAGCTAGAACTGGAATCAACAATTCTAGCACACCAAACTGGGTACCCACCCAATCGTGGTTATTATGAGGGCATGGCATGGCCAGAGTGAACCAGCACCCACCAGTGCACCATGATGGATGAATGGTAAGTGGTCAGGAAACAGCTTTCTGTTCCCTAGGTAACCATGGTGTGTTAGCTCAGTTGCTTTATTTTTTGTACCTACACAAGCAAGCAAGTTATTAGTGGGTAGGTAGTAAAAAACAGCCCTTACCTATGTATAAACCATCTACATACTTACCTTAGCAGGTGCCTATTTTCCTACCTATCTACCTATTTATGAGACCTATTTCCTACAGAATTGGTTACCAAGGTGAAACCACATATTAACTCAGTTGAGGTTCATGTGGTTGGTCCACATGCATGTCGTAGTACTGACAACCACAAGGTTCGTACTGGACGGTGTTTTTTAAGCAATCAAAAGTGATCTGAGCACAGAGGACTGTATTTTTGTCGATGTGGTGGATCCACACAACCTCACAAGAGCAGCATCTCCACCCATGCTCCGTATGTGTGTGATCCTGCACAGAAGAAGAAATGTCAAAACATGTCGGTTTGGCTCAGGAAATTGGTTTTGGCTCAACATTATTGCATCGTTTGCTGTAGCTACGAAAAGGCGCAGGAATGCTGTGTACCTACAGAAAAGAGTGCAATAGATATGATCTAACTTTTGGCCCATGATAATGATTGGTCCAAGTGGTTTGTTATTAGTAGTTCCTCACCTTTTTGCTGTACCAGTTTCAGTTTTATGGCTGGGGTTGCAAAAAAAGTAAATAACTAAACATGAACGTGAAATATTTTTTTTGGAGAGGGTCACAATCTTTCTGAGCACTCCTGGATACGCTCTAACATCACATGATTTTTTAGGCAAAGAAGAGGGCAAGAACTTTTTACTCATTTTGTGTGACTTTTTGTGAAAGTTCCTAAACTTACTATTTTTCCCTTTTCAGCCCACAAAAGTTGTCACAACCGATTTGTCAATACGTAACATTAGGCTTGAAAAAAAGGAAAGAGCCACTATTGATTTGTTTTGGAATTTTTTTTTGTTTTGTAGGGCCCCTCCCTAAAGAAAGGGGGAATTGCTTGCCAGATAAAATAAAGCATGGTTCCTTCTCAAGAACTTTCCGATGCCAGCATCAATGGTGCCCGCAGAAACTAATACCCGTGGAATTTGTTCTATTAACGAACAAACAATCCGTACACTCTCGTGTAACTTTATGTCTACTAAAGAACAAAAAATTCTGTACACTTTTGATTTCCACAAAAATCCCAATAACCAAATTGGGCGTCTTTTTGAGTTGCGAGGATTTACAAGGTCAACTGATCAAGCGCAGTGTTGGGCGGTTCTTTGACTTTTTTAAGAACCGTTGGTTTTGATTCTTTGAAAAAATAAATCAGAATCAAAGAATCGTCGGTCCTGATTTTTTTAAAAAATTAAAGAATCGACAATTTTCATGGAAGAACCAGTGGTTCGTCTGGTCGGTTCTTTGGCCTTTTTAACTTTTTTTCATTTTTCATTTTTCATTTTTGAGAACCATGACCAAAATAAATTCTTGGAAATTTTTGAGAACTAACAAATAAATGGGTATATGCTAGATATCTAAATTTTAGGTTAATTTCAGTTGTGTCCGGGTTTAAGATTTTTTTTTCCTCAAAGAACACTCCAGGTCTAGGTGTGGAGAAATTGGAAATCTTAAAGAAGAGGCTGGAAACGGGTCTTAAAAATGCTTGTGAGGGATGGGTGTGAGGTGGGGGCTGGGGATGGGATGCATTTAAAGGTGAGTATATCATCTGGGGTCCTTAACAAAGACCCTGTTCAAGTTTTTACTAATTTCTTTAAGGTGTCTTGGTTCTTTGACAAAAACCCTGTCCAATGTCCTAATAGGCTCTTTATCCCAATTCTTCGACCCAATTGATTCTTCACTAGGTTCATAAAATGAAAGGTTCATTATTATTGTTTTTTGCATTCACAAAACACCAAACCTATTGACACTTAAGCCTTGTATCAAAGTTATATCCATTGCAACGAAGCAACAATTATATAAACAAAAAGGAGACGAGCAAAAAATAATTAATTAATTCAAATTTTTTGGAACCATGAACGTTGTTTGATTTTATACTCCTACATCCTAAACCTAACTAAAAGAGGTCATTCTAATGTGAACCCTAATGTGAATCAGAATGATAGGTTGTTTTGTTAAATATAATTTTTTTGCATTCAACATTTTCATGTTCATTTCATGTATCATGTTTCATAATAAGAATGGTTTGACATTTACAAACACCAATCTTCAAAGACACATTCAAACACAAACTTTCATAGACACAAATAAACACAAACCTTTAAACACATACACATAGATTTGCCAAGACAGACATACACAAACCTTTAAAAACATAGATAGACACATATAGACATAAACCTTCAAAACCATAGGTAGATACTAATTCACATTGACTTTCAAAGACACAAACAAACATAAATCTTCAAAAACACAAATAAACACAAGTAGACATAGACATACAAAGACCTTCAAAAACACAAACAGACACAAACCTTCAAATACCAAGACGAACACAAACAAACATAGACCTTCAAAGACACACACAAACATACATAAGTTAAGACAAACCAAAAAAAGGATGCAAAACCTTAAAACCATAGACATACCTAAAAAAAACTAATTTTGAAAATCAAACAAAAAGAAGCTTACAAAATCACAAACATACCTTAAAAAAATCCATACACAAATTGACCTTCAAAGTTTAAGATAACATGCCCATTTTACAATCCAAAACATGAAAAAGTTGTCTACACAAAAACCCTAACACATGAATCATTTCATCATTTTCATACTAACATAATCTTCAATTACATATAATGAAGGACATATGACCTATTGCCATGTAGTTCCAGAATTTTTTAAATTTATGTCTAGATATTCTTCATGTTCCACTTCATCCTTAAATTCAACATCCAACCACTACTATAAATTTAATAATATGTAACCATTCAATTTGCAACTATATGCAACTATGTCATTTACAACTTTGTTTTGTCATTTTTACAACTTACCATTTTTAAAAATCTACAACTATTTTTGTGACTATGGTGCAACTATTAAATTGCACATCCTTCCATATTGACTACCTTTTTGGATTTTTCATTCAAGAATAAACTCCTATGTTCATTTAATTGCAATATTATTTGTAATTTGATTACTTATTATGGTATATTTATACATTTAATGTACACTAAGGTTTTGTGGACTACATTTAAACTATATTATATACCTTTTAATCAAAGTATATCAAACAACTATTAAGCATATTTAACATTTTAAAGTGTATTTAGATTGTATTCAAAATACATTAAACATATATTTGCCCATATAATGGGCATATTGCATTGAAAAAATTTCATTTTCATTTTATCAGGTTCATTTAAAAACACACCATCTTTATTAAAGTATGATTAAATTATAGTAGCAAAATCATATTAATATGATATAATCGTTGTAATAAAAATGGAAATTATGGATAACTTGTTATTATCAAATAATTTATTAATTAGCATAAAATAGGAAATAAACTATTTTGGTTAATCATTCAATTATATTTTAATTAATCGCAAATAATTAAATAATAAACTATTAATTATTAATTACTTCAAAACTTTTGGTTGATTAATTAGATATTCAATCATAAATTGATACAATAATGAATCATTATTGATAAATTATTCATATTAATTAATTAATTAATTAAAAATGAAATAATCATTCATTAATTAAAATTTATTTAATTTCTATTCATAAGTAAATCAATTAATAAGTAATTATTCATAGTATTCAATATTTAATTATTTTTAATGAATTATTTCTCAGTAATTTATTAAATATTAATTAATAATTAGATATTATGAAATAATTAATAATCTGATTATTCATTATTTGATTAATTCTGAAATATCTTATTAGTTTTGAAATATTTAAATAATTTTCTTTGTCTATTGTTAAATATAGTCAACAACTACTAATTAGTAAATATTTAATCATCTTGTGAAGAATAAATTCTTTGCAAATTAAATTGTCTCCTTGTGATTATTGATGAATTAAGAATGATCGAATATTTTCTTAATATATTAATAAAGCTCGTAATATATTTTTTGTCTAATAATTTTTCTTATCAGTTAATGTTTTAATATATAAAATATTAATATTATTAATATTTATGAATATCTAATGATATTTATTAGTAAATATATATGGTTAATAAATATTAAATATTAAATAATTAATAGTTAGTTAATTATAAAACACAACATAATTGATGATTCATGAGTTAAATTATTTAGTTAATATTAATGGTTTATTAAAACTGATTTAGTATTTACTAATTCAGTTAGTATTCAAGAATTACCGATTGCCTAATAATTTATTTTGTTAGATAGTCTATTAATACCTAATGATTTTTTATTTAATAAGTTGTTCACTAACATTTTTAAAGGTTTGTTTTCAGAAGTAAAAATAGTAGTTTTATTTAAGAAATTGAATTATATATACATAACAAATTTCCAATTAAATAGATACATTAAAAAAGTTTAATGATTAATTCATGAATTTTATTAATTTGATATTAAATAACTATTTCTAGAAATAAATGATTATTAGTTTTGAATTATTACTAAGAATTTTATTAATTATTGGAATCCATGAAATAATATTGATTAATGCCACTTTTTAAATTATTAAAATAATTAAAGAATAATATGTATTAACAGTTTTGTTTTATACATGGGTGCATGGGTAGGTGATTAGTTACTTGATAATTAATTAGTTAGTTAGCAAGTTACTTATTTCTTACCTATTTAATTGTATAATTTACAAAATTAAAAACAAACACGAAACATGTGGGAAAAACATTTTTAGTTCTAACTAAATTTGTGACTAAAGTGCAACTAGAAGGTTTAAACCATATGTTTTATTTTTAATTGTTCTCTTACAAAGTATATAAAAAAAAATTTAATTTATTTCACATTAAAAATCATGTGTCATGCGCCTTGAACTCAAAGAAGTTTTGTAACCAAAAAGGAGGAACACCCAGAATGCTTCCAGGCGCCCTGTCTGACCCCACCCCTTGAGAACCTAGTTCGTCCTCTCAGAGGTACAGTCTGTTTGCTATTTCCCTAACTCACTACAGCTCGATGGCTGCTGTGCCGGACCTACACAATGCACTTGCGATCACACAAACGGAGAGCACGAGCCTCATGCCTCACGACGCAACAAACAATTAGACCCGTGACCTCGGATTCTCAACTTCTGCAGTGCATCGGCATCGCCAAACATCACGGACAGACACCGCTCGACTTCACAAAT
>Ga0209208_10001879_pt1 | contig 30027 bp, 23 predicted proteins | sample S1TSphfallax_3_FD_187694 | JGI IMG/M metagenome (GOLD analysis project Ga0209208, IMG submission 187694) | Host-associated microbial communities from peat moss isolated from Minnesota, USA - S1T2_Fd - Sphagnum fallax MG (SPAdes) (version 2) | ecosystem: Host-associated > Plants > Peat moss >...
TGAGACGCAAAATGCGAGGTGCCAAAAAACGCAAGTTGCGATGTGTTGTTGATCTCAAAGTTTGTAGCGATACTCTGTATACGGTAAAGATTGCGATGTGTTGAGTATGAATACACTTTGCGAAGAATGGAATATCGCTACGAGGGACATGTGTTGAGCGGATCGCAAAGTTTTGTTTGTCATGAATCTCGCAAAAGAGCTGCGATGATTAAAGGTTGATTATATATTTGCGATGACTGTTGCGCCACAAGTTGCGATGCGGAAGGCATCGCAAATGTGGCAGGTTTTTTTTCCTTTGCAAACCCTTCATGTTTTTTTTTTTCTTTCGCAAAACCTTCAGATTTTTGGTTTGGCCCTTCGCAAAAAGGCACAATATGTAGTAGTGAATGGCATGATCCAAAACGATTTGTCCAAGATGGCACCTTGGTCAAGTTGGACAAGGGCCATTTGGGGTACCTTTTGACCAATTTTCTCGTTAAAAAAGACCTTGTTTTCTTGTACTATATCGAGATAGGATCCCAAAAACAATTTAAACATCCCCCAACCTTGGAGACACATATGCATGGTAAACATCCTCATTTAAAATGTCTTGCAAAAAGGAAGAGGAGAATGACATAGAGCCAAAGGGGACCCCTGAGACCTTAATGTTGTTCAAAGGTAGCAGTCCATAATCTTTTTAGAATTCATCCAATGTTTTTATGATGATTACCAAGTCTATGAAAACATGAATTATTAAACATTTAATAATGTTAATTTTGAATATGGGTTTAAATTTTACATTTGTATATAGTTCAAAATAATTACAAGTGTGACAATCCAATTAGTCCCCCTATTCATGTTTTCACCCAACCCACTTGGGCCAACTAAAAAGTAAAATGGTCAAAAGTGAGGGGAATAAGGGAAGTAGGGCTAAAGATGTAATGAATGTCATGTACCAACAAAAAGAAAAGACACACAAAAAAAACAACAAAAAAGGTTCACAAGGCACGAAAATGAGGAAGAAAAAAAAGAGCTTGGCGAGCGGATCACCTTGTCATGTGCCCACAAATGAAAGGATAACAAACAACTTTCCCCTCCTAGTGCAAGAAGCTTTAGAGGATCACCTTACGCGAGATGAAGTTAAATGCATTTACCACATCCACTTGTAGCATAGTCTAATCAATATCGACATCTAAAATATTTGGGATAACATGCATTAATGCTTGACACCCATCCTTAATTACCACACCAAATTGATTAGGCAACAAACGAAAAGAGAATGCATTTCGAAATTGAAAACATAACCAACTAGTAAAAGATTTTACCCATTGTAGTCTATTGCCACCCAAAGGCTTGGCCAAAGCCAAAAACCTAGAGGCACCAAGGACGCAAGTAATGGACCTTAGGAAATGATCCATGGCAACATGGGAATTCAGTTAGTGAAGTTGAATGGAACCATTGGTAGAATCCTTGGGGTCAAAAACATCTTGAAGATGCTAAAAACCCATGTTAGAAGGTCCCCTTGCAAAAAGATGGAACATGTGCATGAAAGCTGACCTAAAAGAATTCATTGATAATTCTAGGTCTTGTTCGATTAAAAGTCCATCAAAGAATCAAGGCACAAGGGCAAAATCAAAAGGGTGGAAAGTTTACAAAGTTGAAATGGTTTTTTAAGAAGCAAAAGTTGAGGCCAGGGGGGCAAGGGCCTTCACCACATGAACATATTCTTCAACACACCTTAGAACCAAGCTTTGCCCAAGTTGTTGTGGGGGGGCAAAACATAAGAAAAATCTTGAAAGAACATGGGCATTGAGGGACCTTGGTCCAAAGATAAAACTACAACAAGCTCTTGTGCTCGAAGAAAATGCTCCACTTGAAGTTCCTCCAATTTCTAAACAAAAGCCATTGGAGTCAGGCCTTAGTTTCTTGGTGTTTGGTCGTGCCACCTTGAGTGGGGAGAACAAAACACCATTGAAGGGAAATAAATGCCAAATTGCAATGTTAAATAGGTTTCGAGTAAAGCGATTCAAAGGTCGACGAAAAGTAATCACTTCCTATCACAAAATGAAACAAATTTAAGAATACAAATGGGGTTGAAGAAGACCCAAATGGAAGGCGCTAAGGGGGTCCACTTGTAACACCCAAGCCATAAGAGGAAGATGAGGAGTGATAAGGGAACCTGAAAAGTTTTAAAAACTACTAAAAGAAAAGCCTTAAAAACTTGACAATGTCGTTGATGATGAAACATGACACCAAAAGAAAAAATGGAAACCACATGTGGAACAAGGAACATCACACTGGGCCCACTCTTATTGCAAAGGGAAAAAGTGGCATAAACAGTTGCACCAAAAAGGGGGGAGAAGGGGAAAGAAGGGACTGTGGTGGGCTGCCCTTTCTTGCACCCCACGTATTGGTGGGCTCTACGTCTTGGAAGGACGGTTTTTGGGCTGCCCTCCATTCGCTACCAATTTCCAAGTCTCCATAATCACGCAATTTCACAAAGCTCCCAAACAGTGATTTTTTTTTTCCCCAAAGCCTTTGGTTTTTTTACTCCTTGGACAAATGTTTTTGGAAAAATGTGTACAATTGTCACACCTGGTTTTCAACGGTTCCAGGTACCATGGAGCTAAACTTGTTAGGGTAATGTGAGATGGTTTAACTCCTAAATGTTAGGGTGGATCAATTTGGTCCATTTTAAAGTGTATTTTCTTCTTTTTTTTGTTTCCTTGATATTTAGGGGTTAATCTCTAAATGTTAGACAGACTCAACATGGGCTGCTTTTCAATTCACATTGTTCAGATGTTTAAGGCTTAATTGACCATGGAAGGCTAGAGTAACAACACATCCTAAAGTTGGTTAAGAAGCATCCGTAAGAGGAAGGTAAGCTCATAGAGACATTTGACAATATCTGGTGTCCCAACCATGTGATTTGTGCTAGGGATGAAAGAATGGTTAGATGGTGTTACCAAATGCCCATTTGTGCTAGCTTTGTGTGGAAGATGTGGAGGTTTAAACATCTGCAAGGGTTTGTCCTGCATGTTCTGTTGTGTATTGGTTCCTTATTGCAATGGTTTCTTTTGGAAAAATTGGTTTTGATTTTTGATTTTGGAATGGCATCCACTCGGGCTCCTATGCCCATTCCAAGCATTCTCAAAGCAACTACAGCTATGGATGTGTAGGAGTTGCACAAGCAAGACCCTTGGTTTGGAGGAATGAAGTCGAATGGCAGAATTTGAGCATTACTGGTGGAGCGAAAAGCGGGGTACCCAGGCCCATGTGAGGGAACGGCAATAGGGGGAGCGGAATGAAGCAAAAGGATGCCCTCCTCTTTTAGTGTTTAAATTTTCCATCATTAAAGCTTGTGGTTGCAGGTTTGGAATTGTGCAGGATCAGGATCTTCTTCTGTCAAGAAGGATAAAAGTGGGGAGCAACCGAAGGAACTGCATATGCAAAAAAACATTGTTAGTCTCGCTTCAAGTGGTTGGGGGTAGTGCTTGGAGATTTCAAGTTCTTGGTTTGAATCTGTTAGCTGTCGGTTTTTTTTTCTTGGAGCGGGGGGGCCGGGGGGGGGGGGGGGGGGGGGGGGGGGGGGGGGGGAAAGAGACTGGTTTCTACCCCCTAGTTTGAAAAAAAATCGGACTTTGGGGTCCCCACAACTAATTGATATAAGTCAAGCTGTAGTGTAGGTATGTAGTTTCAAACCTGCACGTGTACTATTATTACAATAGTACATGCCAATTCAATGATAAAATATCAAAATTTTCCATTTAAAAAAATATTTTATCATTGAATTGGCATGTACTATCGGTATGAATGATGGGCATCTTTGATTGGCCTATCAGACAAAAATTCAACAAGGCTTGGAACAGTCCCAATATAGATGTATTGTAGTCTCTTCCTTTTGGGGTAATTATATAGGTTATAAAAGTAGAACTTACGGCAAAGGATATGGGATAAAGTGAGGTGCTATCAGGAACATGTTTGGGAACACATTGGGAACTTGGTAGGGATTTAAAAATTCATTGGGAATTTGATGTGAACACATTTGTGAACAACAAAAATCCAACATAGCCGCTACCTTTCCCAAAAGAAAAAAACTGGGCCCTTGGGGTACATGCTTGGCTCGCCTAAACCTTGCCAAAACATTTTGTATGCCACCTTTGCTCTTTACTATTTCTGGGCTAAACGTACAAGGGCACAAACTGTGGGACAACTTCACAAATATATGACCAAATGACCTTAATTCATGGCTGCACAATTGTGTCACATATGAACCACGAACTTATGTGGAAACATCATAAGGTTTTGGCTTTTTGACCAGGCAACATTCTAGAGGTCTACTATAGGTACCTACTATTATTTCATCTACCTAGTGAGGATATTGTTGTGATCAAATTTGATAAATTCCCTTTAAAGAAAAATTGAAGTTGAAGAAAGTTCAATTTTTGGTGTTTTCCATGTTTTCAAAAAAAAAATTTAAGTAATGTAACTTCCCTTCTCCTACTCCACAATACTCCCACCATGATTGTATTAATCCAAATTAAAATGGTAATGACATAAATAAACAATGAAGACAGAAATGCATTAGCGTCCCAACACAAGCCAAAGGACGGGCTTGGATGGAAAAAATAAATCAGGATGGTCTAAGATGAAAAAATGATCTAACTTGAGAAGTATTATATTACAACTTTGTGTATTATGATTGGTCAGTTGTATATATTTGTAATTACATTTCACTAATATTTCTTATTTTTTCCTTTTCATTATTTTTTATATATTATAAAAACTCATAATATTTTTTAGTTCTAAGTTTGAACCAATGTTGTGTGATGTAAATAGGGATATACCCACCATGTAAAATCATGTAACACTTACAGATCCCAGCTCATTACACTTTAGGGCCTTTCTTTTTATATATATTTTTACATTTACACTTGTACATGATTGTCAAATACACTTACATAATACCATGTACATGTCGTTTGGTGTGTAAGTGTATATATTATATACACTTTGTGATTGTACCTATTTGCAAGCCATATAGATGAGTTGTTGGTACATCACAAAGTTCAATGTTTTATTACAATGGGCCACATCTGTTAGCGCTTCATTAAAAAAAAGAGAATATATATTTAATATTACCCAAATAGAATTGTAACACATATATTGGGGCGATGATAATCTCTAGCATAACTATATATAATACAAGAGCACAACTTTGTGCAAAGGATATGGGACAAAATGTGTTCATATTTGGGGAATATCTTGGGTGTGTGCTACCTTGTCTCATTGCTTGAGGAGAATTTCTATTCTTAGCTTCGTCCATCACCATTTTTGGCCTAGGCTTTTAGAAGAATGTGGGTACTGGTTGCGATTCACATCAGTTAGTTTAACTAGTTATGGTGAATCCCAAAGCTCAATTTTCATTTTTTTTACAATGGGCCACTTTGATTGGCCCATCATAAAAAGAAAATTGAAATTTTCACCACACACCCCAACAATAAAAATTACACATTTTTACAGTTTTTATATGATCATGTAGAATTGTGTAATTGCATTTGTTTTACATTTACACTTCAGTGATTTTAAGGGCTTGCATAACTTGACACTTACATATCATGCATTATACACTTATATGAAGAGTAACTCCGAAACCATATACATGCACAACATTAATTTGAAACCATTTTTTTTGGAAATTTACATTCAATATGAAACATGTTATCCACCATGCCCAACAATTCACAAAATAAAAATTCTAACCAAAAGCAACTTGGTATGAGCATAAAAAAAACTCTGATTCGAATTAGAATGTAAACAACCTCAAATTTAGTGGCAAATTCACCATTAATGTGTGGAAGCTATAGTGCTTCCCCCTAGGGGTTAAGGCCTAATAACTGTTTTTGTTGAACACAACATACCAAGCGTATGAAAAGTAAAGTTGTGAATGGATGAATGGGGACAATATAAAATTCCAAAAGATCTAATGAAGAGACTTCTTACATTTTGTTCAAGAAGATATTACATTTTTTCAGAAAAGGGATTTGGTGAAAGAGCGCACATTCATATGTAATATAATTTCATATTATAACGATATTTAAACAAGTATGGAATAAATTTTACAAGAACAAATGTGAGATTTTCAATTAAGGTGCTTCACACATTATGGTCAAGTCAAACCATTGTTAAAACCAATGTATAGGTATGTCAATTAGTACTTAGGTTGGGATACATTCCAATTAGTTGTCAATTAGGTTTCAATTTGGACAAACTTGATCAATTTTGCATTTTTTATTTATTTGAAACTAGGTGAACATCAACAAAATCACCTCAGCTTAGTGTGTTGCTAAAAGTCTATCTAATGGTCTTAACATTTTTTTGTGATACAACTTTTGCAAAAAATGACATTTGTTCAGAAACATAATGCTATAAGCAATGGAAAACTTTATATGAAAAAACATTGCAATCTACAATTTGTAAATTGATTTGAGTGTTCAAAATATGTTAAGTGCTCATGAATCAATACTTGAAGGCTAGAATGGAACAAAGAACCAACATTTGAAGGAATAGCATCAACTTGAAGATCATAATGCTTTTAGACAACATCTCCATTTAGCAAGTTGATCATTGATCACATAACTCCTAAAACCCCAACACACAACTTTGAAAGGAAAAAAAAAGGTCATCTTGGCAAAATTAATTTGTCACATGCCAACTCATGCTAATTCCCCAAAGATCACAAAATCTTATTGTCATGCCTTCCCTCATATGCACTTTGAGCTACCATATTCCCTTGATTCACATTCACATTCTACATTCCTTCATCTTTCAACTTTTTCAACAATATTCAACACTAATGCAGCAAACTGTACATTTCCTCCATTGTATGATCATTTCCAAATGTTCACTTTGAGGTTATTGTAAAGCCCAACATAGACAACCATAAAAAAATTGATGACCTCCCTTGTAACCACATTCCATCAATCAATTGCCTTCAGTTGTTTCCTTTTCATCAAATCTAAAAAAAACAAAAAATAAAACAAGAAACCTAAAGTCTAATGGATTTATCATCCACCTCCAAAAGCCCAATCTTAATAATAAACTTTTCATTTTCCTTCATCAAGGTTTCTTCCATTTCCATGAACTATTCCATGAATGTTGTACTCATATCCATATTGTTTGATGAATTTTAACACATGTTCATAAGCATCTCAAGGTTTCTATGCCCAATTGGGAACATTGCATGTTTGTGCATATATTTACAATGTTGATATTCTTCTTTCTATGTCAATTTGCAATCCAACAATCCCTAGAATCTATTGAACCACAAAAGCAACATAAGAAATTATAATTGATGAACTTTCCATAATGTAAAAATGTCTTTCCACTTATCAACTCACTTTCCTTAATATCCAATAATGGTTCAATTGTTCTTTGACCACTAAAAAAACCATCTCCTCATTAGTTCCCATGAAATCATGTAATGATGTATCTTTTGAATTGCTCGCTATAAAGATAACAACAATTTCCCTTGCAACAATGGGTTCAAATTTTTATATGCATGAATTAACAACAAAAATAAAATGGACCTATCATATTCACATGTTATGAGTTTCACACTCCTAAAAGGATATCATAAATTAAAGTGAAGGCTCCATAATTATTATTGCTTGTTTTTGCATCCTTTGTTATATAACTTGATATCAAAGTTTAAAATAGTCAATCTTAATTCATTAGCTGAATACCCATATTTTCATATTAAAATTCAATCATTTTTGTGTTTGAGTGCCTACATGAGTGTTTTTTTGGGGCCAATTCTTGCCAAATGAGGGGGGTTTTTTTTTTCAAAATTGTGAAGTTTTAAGTTTTCTGGCTTTTTAGTCCCCAAATTTTCAAAAATATTATGAAATATAAAATTGCCCGATTCTATAGGTATTGTGTTCCAGTAGTAGCCCAAAATATATAAGGATGTGTAACTGTGTTTACTTTTATAACTTATTATAGCCAAATCTGGCTAAATCATCCATAAGCTGATTTGCACATAAGATAAGTCACAAAATTGGGGGAAAAAAGAGGGCAGGGGAAGGGTGCCTATTCATGGTAAAGAGATTTGACAAATTATGTGCAACATGAATGTAGGGTGGAGGAATTAATTAATTAATTAATGTACTTTAAATGAATAGTTAATTGAAAAGATAGAAAGAAAAGAGAGGGTGTGGTCTTCGTGTGCAAGGTTTGCAATTGGAGCCTGAATGCTTTTTTTTTCTTAAGAGGAAAAAAAAAAGTATACCAATAAAGAAACTAACAAACAGTCCAATAGCGAAAAAGAGTTGGAATTAGAAACAATTGGTATTTAAGACTGGATTTTTACTTTTATGGCTGGAAGGGCTGATTGTCGGTAAACTGTAAAGGCCCCTACGTAACAGGTGCGGACTCTAACTCGGTAAACCCATAGGGTAAGGGTTTTCAAAGTAGAAGTGCGGTCTCAAAAGTTACCGACGCTCACTCGGTAAACGTATGGGATAAGTATGAAATTGAAGTCCCCGTCTTAAAAAAGTTACCGACGCTGACATGGTAAATACATTGGGTAAGTTTGTAAACAAGACTGTAGATAAGAACATACGCTATACACCTTTCAGTCTCCAGGATGCTCGACACTTTCTTATACCGATGCTCGCTTTGCCTCTTTATCGCGCCCCGCCCCGGCGCCCACGCGAATTGTGCGCGGCAAAAAAATCTTCGCACGTGACGAGGACGAAGAAATTGTGCTTAAGATCTTACTGACAATAAACTACGAAGCTCGTGAACAAAATTGTGGCAACAAAATAAAGCTTCATTAAGGATGATGGCTCATTGGCATAGCCAATTCTGGGACCCTGCCTGCGACCTCAAAAAATGGTAGACCTTGGGTTCAAACTTCGAACCCAGTGGTGTGCAGGTGAAACTTCCTGCCAGCCCTCTCTGCCAATTGCGCTTGAAAAGGCCAACGGCTTTTCAAGACGAGTCTCCTGTTCTGCTTCCAAAAACAAAAAATAAAAAAAATCGAATCGAATCTTTGAATTAATATTGAGATCTTACCGACGATGAGCTACGAAGCTGCTGAAGAAAAGGGTGGCGTCTACTACAAGATAGTCGCAGATCCATTGGAATTCTGATGGTTATAAAATTGCAACTTTTACTTAAATCTGTTGCTATAAAATTTCGCATGGAGGGCGGGGGAGTGGGGGGATTTGCGGGAAAGGGGTTTAGGGTTGAGTGAGGAGGAAAAGGCAGATCAAGATCTGTACACTTGTCCAGAGTTCTTTGAGAATTGGACAAGAGTTAGGTGCTGATCGTTTGAGGTTGAGAGCTTTGAGAGTTGAGCTGATTTCGGGAAATTTAGCTCTAAGAGCTGGGTTTTGGGTCACGGGTGGGAAGAGAATCCGAAGCTTGTTTGTTGTTGGGAGCTTTACGGGACCATCATCAGAAGACAAGCGTTTTTTTGTTTTGTTTTTTGTTTTCCCTTGAGCTGCAGTTGTTGTAGAGAATTTACTCTGATTCTCAATGGGAGGACTCGAGTTTTGGACTTTGTTGGCAATAATTCCGGGTTTGTTTGCATTTATACACAACATACTTCCCCCCCCGTATGCCCAGATTTTCAATACTTGGGTCAAATCCCTGGTGGACTACTTCTCGCCTTACGCTTTCCTTAACGTGCCTGAGTTCTACGGGGCAGGCGGAAATGTTGTCTATGATTATGTGGAGGAGTATTTGAGCTCGTCTACGGCTCTAGCCGCACAGCATGTGAGCTTGTGTCGACCCAAAAACGCGACCCAGAACACTTTCTCGTTGGCGCACAATGAGTCCATTATGAAGGAGTTCATGGGCGTCAACGTCTGGTGGACTCACAGCGTCTCACCACGACAAGGCACCAACTTCAGCTGGCCCGGCGATGCACCCCAAGACGACAAACGCACTTACACGCTCAAGATCCGAAAGAGCCACAAGAGCCGCGTGCTGGAACCTTATGTGGAGCACGTTATCGCCACTGCCAAGAAAGTCAAGGAACAAACACGCGACCGCCTCCTCTACACCAACGTCAAGAACACCGGGTACTACCAGAGCACTGGAGCCAACCTCTCTGTCTCACTCTCTCTTTTCTGTTGTTTGCTCTGACAAAAGATTGATATTCACTGAATTCTTCAGAAGAGCGAGGACAAAAAAAATGTGCCCATTTCTTTCTCATTTGCTCTGAGAAAAGATTGAGATTTGACTGAATTCTTAAGAAGAGAGAGGATAAAAATGTAGCCAATTTTTTTGCTCCTTTTTCTCCTTCATACTGGGACACAACCCTCATCCTTCGACTCATAAAATAAGTATTTATTTATCTTTGGCCTGAACTGTTAATTCTGAACATTTTTTAACCTGGTGTGACTGGGATCAAATTTTCTACTGATTTGGAGGCAAAATATTGTTAACATCTATTTGTTGGATCATTTCATAAGGTAAAACTTTGACCAGTGATCCTCATGCTCCAACTCATACAACAAGTATTTCATTAATTTAGGATTAACCTGTTAATTCAGGACTTTTTCAAAGTTGGTGGTTAAGGCCAAATTTTTTCTACTGAATTTGAAGCAAAACATTGCTAATAAATATTTTTTGGATCATCTAATGGGTCAAAACATTATTGATATTTATTGTTAGATCATTGGGTGGTCCCCCAAATGAAGGTTTCTCTTCAATTTTCCAACTTTCAAATAGTCAATTGCAAATTCTGAAAAATTAACCAAATATATGATACAATCTTCATGCTCCAACTCATAATCTTGGTTGCAAAATCATTTATTAGTTCTTATGTGAGCATGATTGGTAGGCACAGGTACCAGCACAAATTGTGGGAGTCAGTGCTGTTTAAGCATCCTTCAACATTTGACACTTTAGCCATGAATCCAGAGCTGAAAGCAGAGATCAAAGAGGACCTTTTGGACTTCACCAAGGGAGAAGAGTTTTATCGCAGAGCAGGAAAAGCATGGAAAAGAGGCTACTTACTCTATGGGCCACCCGGAACCGGGAAATCCAGCATGATTGCAGCCATTGCAAATTTCTTGCAGTATGATATCTATGATGTGGAGCTCACAGAAGTTGCCTCCAATTCAGAGCTGCGGAAACTGCTTATCCAAACCACTGACCAGTCTGTGATTGTCATTGAAGACATTGATTGCTCTCTTGATCTCTCAGAGCGAGCCAAAGCTCGCAATAAAAAAGAGGCAAAAGAGAAAAAACCAGATGCTGATTTCAAGAGACCTGGTAGAGAGGATGAGGTAAAAATTAGAACATTTCTCTGTGTCTTCTTATGTTGGTTTTGTGTTTATTTTCTGTGTTCTCCAACTTTACTCTTTTTCTATTTCTCATTTCATGATGCCTTTTTTTGCTCACGGTTCTTGTTCAGTCTTTAGGGTGTGTGTAAGAGTATATTTTCTGAGGGAACTCACTTCCAATTCTTTTCAAATAACTTGCAAAAAGGTATAAGGTGCAAGTAATTGAAAAAAAAGAATTTTATAATTCATTTAAATATAAATAGAGTGCTTAGAATTGATTTTGAGATTATATTAAATTTTAATAGAAATGTTTTTAGCATACCAAAATATATCCTTTCATCTCACCTGTTTGATATAATATACAAAGAGTGACCTCTCTGTCTGAAGAAAGAAGTGTACCTGTGTGAAGAAGACTTGGACACAGTTCCAGTTTAGGAACATTGATGAGCTGAGCTGATTTGAGGACCATTGTGTTGTGGTTTGAACTTTGAACTGACACAGAAAAGCCAAGTTACACTATCAGGGCTGCTGAATTTCACAGATGGGCTATGGTCATGTTGCGGTAGTGAACGCATCATTATATTCACAACCAACCACATTGAGAAACTGGATCCAGCCCTGTTGCGGTCAGGTCGGATGGACATGCACATTCACCTGTCATGGTGCACTTTCACAGCTTTCCAGGTACTGGCATATAATAACTTGGGGCTAGAGAAGCATGATCTGTTCCCTGAAGTGGAGAAAGCAATATTGGACAAGGCCATCACACCGGCAGATGTTAGTGAGCACCTGCTAAAAAGCAAACGAAATCCTACTGCAGCACTTGAAGGCCTCATTCAGGTTCTCCATAAGACAAAATTGGCATCTGAGATTCCAGTAGTCTCCTTGGAGCAGGATGATAAGGATGATGCAATCTCTGTGACTGCTGAAGAAGATTCAGCACTTGCAGATGATGGTAGCATTGAGGTAAAGACAAATGCAGAAATCAAAGAGCCTGCTGCATCAACAGTATAACAGACAGATCATATAGTTCACAGTCATGATAATTTATCAACATTTCCAGACTAATTGAATATCCAATTAGCTTGTCTGAATGCATTACGAAAAGATGTCTGGTGAGCCTTTACATGAGAACTCCAAAACTGAAGCATAAATAGACCCCCTAAAGGTGGATCTACATAAATCTGTGTGAAAGAAACTGACCCCTAAAACTTGAATGTGGTTTAGATCAAAACGTCGAAACATGAGACTGAGCTCCTTCTTCACAGGAAAATCATCACAGAGAAGGACAAGAAACTTATTGCTTCCATATTTTGAGATATTCAGCAACCCAGACACCTGTAGATTTAGCAAAGGGCAAGGGGACTGTTGTCAGAGTCAGAGAGGAAAGCAAGAATCCATCTTTATTGAGAAACAGAACTAATAATCTTTGTTAACCTCTGCAAAATGAACTGAACATGACGAAGGGCAGTGGACAAACTTCTCTTATGAAATGGGCAGAAGGCGACATCTTGACTACCCATTGAAATTCAGCCTGTGTCACTTCCTTACCTTCAGCTATAGACAAGACACCATACCAAAGCCCTCTAATCAAATACATGGCCCATAAACCATTGCATGGAAGTTGCCCATGCAAACATGGGAGTAGAGGTTATGAGCATAAAAGACTTGAACAATCACTGCAATAAGGGAAAACTCAGCATGAAATCTTTGAAACCACATGTTTGCCCAAGCACATGTCTGCACAAATCTGATTTCTGATCTATTTCATGACTGCCTGATTGTCCAATCTATTTCACTGCAACTGCTGAACACCTGTTCAACACAAACAAAAGAAAACCTGCAGTTACCTTAGAAAGACACATTTCTTCCAAGAATTTGGCTTAAAAACTTGACAGGGAAGGTGAGAAGTCAGACCTTCATCTATGACAACTTGAAAAGTGTCATCAAAATGGTGCAAGAGATCATTTAGCCCCACAAAGTCTTGCAGTTACACAGATTAGCTGATTTCAACACCACTTTGCAGAAAACTACTTTTATCATGGATGCAATAAGAATATATCCATCATGGTATATTTTTGAGAATAGATCATTCAAAGTTGGATGTCAACCAGATATTTGAGAAATCAGGAGAGACCAAGATATTGCACCTAGACAGACTGTTGGTTAGTCAACAATGAGATGAAAGTGAGCAATATATCTGAGCGAAGTAAGAGTGCTAAATCTGAACAGAGGCTGCCAACAACCCTGTCAAAATTGACAAACAGCCAAACTATGTAAGAGAAGATTTCTGCACACTTGAGAGATCTAAGATGACTAGTCTCAAGTTAGCATGTACAAGGAAGAGGTAAGATTATGACACACCTGGCCATGTCACTTACCTGCAATTCTGGGCCATACATGACAGATAAATATAACTCCAGCACTTAGACTCAATGATGTGGCTGTCACTCCTCCCACAATCCACCAGAAAAGACTTGGATGCTCTTCATACCCACAGTCCCCAGTTTCCTTCTTCAAAGATCAGTAATCTGCAGCACTGTTGCATTTTGAAGTTTGACATGAACCATATGTAGTCAGTAATTTTCCTTCTGAGAGTTCCAAAGGATAATCAATAGCACCCTGTGCAGAGATTGTATAGATGATCAAATGGGAAACCTGAACTGAACTAATGTACCTTGGAAGATTCATGCCAAAGAAACTCACAACAACAGCAGCCCTGTAGATAAAAGTCGTTCAAAAATCAGCATGCATCAGGCAAGCTATGCCATGTGGAACAAAATGTCATTCAAAATTGTTGAGTCCTGGTATGAAGACAAGCTAGTGTCTCACACATGCATACAAATGATGCAATATTCTCTATATGTTGTAAAGGATTCCAACAGGTTTCCACAATCCTTGCAAATGGAGAAACTTTGGGAATGTGAAGCAGCTGGGATCAAACCCAACACAAATCCTTTCAATTGCAACCTGTACAAGCCAGATTCTGGAAATGGCTGAATGTGGAATACAACCTCTTGAGCAGCTTCCATGTGATTCCAGAGCTCCTCTAGAGCACCCCCAGAATCATCCACCTAACAGCCCCTATCAAATCCTCATACCTCTGAGGAGATGCATGCAGATCATGTTATATTCACTCTTATCTAATCCCCTACAGAGCTCATCCTGTTTCTACATGATCTTCCAGTATCCAATTAGAACCATGTCATTGTCAAAAGGAATATTCAGCAGTCATTGGCCATGTCTCTTTGACCACAATTTTATACATCTCCATATCAGGAAAACAAAGGACTTAGTAAGCCCAACAGGAAATTTGGAAATTGAGGTTCATCATCACCTCACACTGGTATGTAAGAAGCATATCTGCAATTGCTTGATGCAAATTTAAATTTGAGAGCCTTCCTCTCAAGTCCTGCAATATTGCAGATGAACCTTACATCTGTAATATTTCATCTGCCCAGCCACTGCTTATAGCATTACAGATTTGGAATGCAATCTCTCTGCCCAAAGTAGAAACCTTACTCTCTGTGGGTTGAGTTATCAGCCACAGGCCATGCAGTCATTCTCAAGACTCAGTGCCAAGCAACAAATTATAGTTGCTAAAAACCTGTACCCACCATCATTGTTCCCAAAAGCTTTCTCAGATTCCTCACAATCTGAAGAAAGAAACAAGAGTTTGAATGCCCAATGGAAGAAGGTACCTGATCCATGGCAACATGGGTGTACTTGAACATCATGCTCTACTTCTGTGTGTGCCCTCTTCAATGGTAGCAGTCTCTGCAGCCTATCCCAATTCCCCCTTTGCAAATCAATCCAATAATCTGATTGCTGGGAAATTTGGGCAACTGGAGTGAACAGCTGCATGTCCATATTCTCAACATACAGTTGCAAATCTCAAAGTTACTCTTGGAGGAAAACAGGATGCTTGTTGCTCCAAGAAGAGATAGGAGAGAGACATACCTGCCCATGTTGACATCTTTGGTCAGCTCCTCCAGCATTCTCTCAACCACCACCTTCAGCCTTGCAATACACCACTTTTTTAGAATTGAAACTGTACCCATCAATGTACAGGCAGTCCCCAAACTGTGGATGAAGCCTCCAGCAAATCCCTGGAACCTAATAGGGCTAACCTCACTGAAGCTTGATCAGATCTTGTTCCTACTTCCAACTTATGTAACAAACTTTATATCTGAAATCACCTCTCAACACTTTGATGGAAGAAGTTGCTGGTCTCCTTCAGAAGCACTCAATCATCTTGAGGTGAAATGGCATTGAATCAAACACATGCCGCAGTGGCTCCCTTGCTTGATGTGCCATTGATGCTACAAACATCTCCCTTGCCCTGTTCCCCACCCCACCAATTCTCAGCATTTCATGAGACATTCTCACTACCCATTTTTCCCCCTAAACTGATTTTGTCAGCACAATACTGACTCAACTTTCAACCTATAGTGTTTCTGGCCTCTGGAAGAGCTCTGGCCTGATGAGGACAATTCTTTGTAGAACAGAGGTTCTAATGGTATTGCACTGGCAAACAAGCAATTACCCCATGAACAACATTTTGACTGGCTCTACCATGGTGCAATAGAAGCCAGATGACACCACTGTCTTTTGAAATCAACAACCCTCATTTGATTGAACTGAAATGCTGTGAAGGAAATGATCCAGATGTAGGAGAAACTACACTGATTCTGGAGCCTCAAACGAAACCAAGCTTGACTTCCTGTGATCATGATAACAATTCTGTCAAACTTCCAAAGGCTGAATTTCAATCCAATCTGGATCATTAAGCTTTTTCAGACTTTTGAAGTGTTCTGTTTGACCTTCAAAAAAATAAGCTCTTTGATTGTCTTCTCCCAAATACCCAAGCACCATGAGAAATGCCCTGGTTTTTGCCCCAGCATAATAAACAGTCCAAAAGGAGCAAGTCAATGTGATCATTACTTTTTCATGACTTCTTCTGGGGGGCTTTTCCTAGAGAATATGTGCCTCCCCCAAAGACTCCTTTTTTGATGTCTTGCCATCCATTCATGGTCACCATCAAAAAAAATTTGCTTCAAATTGGTATTTGTGCAAACACAGATTCAAGGCTCAAAAAGCTCTACCAAATGTATGATCCTTACCAAGGGTAATGAGAAACTATGTTCTGCTTGTACACAGGAGCTCTAAAACCTGACAAGAACCTTGAAAAGAAACCTAAATGAAAGGGGAAAGAACAGGAGGATAAAACAAGAGTGGAAGGGATGAAAAAGGATACATGAGAGACCTAGGTTTGGGTGCTTCAAATAGGAGGACTAAGTCCTTACACACCAAAGCTCTCACATTCTCCATTTGCAACACCACCTGCATTGGCAGACCAGGACCACAGACACACAATTCCAATGTCATTCCATTGTGATGAATTCTTCAAACAATGATAATCTTCAGAAGTTCCAAAAGTTCAAATTCAAGCTTTAATCATAGAGCTTGAGCACAACAATATGACCCCTGGCAGTACGGTTACAAAGACAGTGTGCAGCTCAGGAAGGTCATTACTGCAAAGATATCAGTGGACTGAAAGGCAATTTTAGACTACAGACAGACAAGTCTCTCTACCCATGTCCACAATTCAGTGTATTGGTTACTCTGCCAGTAGCATATGAATGATAGTTGTAAGTTGAATGGCAAATCTTTCTCCACAATTCTTGACAATTAACCAGAGACTACAGGATCCTTCTCTTAAGCCAGTACATGGTACCCATGTTTTTCACCCAATAAGATTAGACCCTTTTCATGGGAATGGTGATTACAAAAATGCTGGAGATGGACAAAGAGAAAATGAATGAACCTTGTTATTGCAGACAGAAATGGGCCAAAAATGCTCAAAGTTGGCCCCAAGATTTTTTGGCCCTGACTATTATTTAGTGTAAAGCGGGCCTAACTTCAAAGTAGTCCACACCTCAGAAATTAGGGTTTCCAAAACCAGATCTCCTGTTTCCTTTCAGCTGCAAGGACTACGACTGTAAGAGTAGGAAGAGAGGAGGAGACTCTCGGTCTTCTTCTTCTTTTTCTACCAGAATCCTAATTGCGGGCTTCACTGACACTGCATTTCTTCCTCTTCTGTTGTCCGATTCCTGAACACCTTCAGGACCAACCTCATTTCCCTCTCTCTCTCATTAGCTTGCAGTCCGTGATCTCTTCTTCTCTATCTCTTTGTTGGTTAACAATTTGTTCTCTCTCTCTCTCTCTCTCTCTCTCTCTCTCTCTCTCTCTCTCTCTCTCGGTTAAAACTTTGTTCCTCTCTCTCAGATCGCTCTCTTTGTGCTTTTCCCTGTTCGTAGGAGTTTCATAACCTCAATCAGGAGTAAGAACCACAAGAGTTAGGCCATTGGGGAGTGAGCAAGCTCCATCAACAAGAGCATTTTCTTCTCCCACATAGCAGTATTGCCGCCACCGGTATCACATGCCTTTTTCTGTCGATTGGCAACAGCAGACATGACGTGAGAACTCTGAACCTTCAAAGGATTATGGGCATACATACATTCATTACAAGGATTCATTCCACAGCAGCAAAGCAAATTGGTTGCTGAAAGGGCCATGGGTGCATAGGACTAGGAGAATCTAAACTGCATACAATGTATAAGGTAAGTGCCCATTATACATCGTCCTTTTGAAGAACTCCAACTTCCAAGTCTGCTGGTGCAATCCATTGTCAAAGCTAATTCAAAGAAGTAATCAAAGGGCAAACTTCTCTAATGCCAAGAAATCTGATGAGTGGACAACTATCTAGTGATTCTAGGGTGTTTTGAACCCACAACCATTAGCGTGTCTTTTGGTGTTTCAAAGCTGGCACTCATCAAATTTGCTCAAAGTAAAAACCAAATTTCGGCTAAACTCATATTTTGATTAAACATTAGTTAAACTTAAATTTGGCAAAACTTAAATTTGGACTAAATATTAATTCAATTCATATGTGAAAAACTTTGACTAAATTAATATTTTGGTTAAACATTAGTCAAACATTAATTAAACTCAAATTTGGCAAAACTTTACTTAAATTCATATTTTGGTTAAACATTGGATAAATTCAAATTTGGCAAAACTTTGGTTAAATTCATATTTTGGCTAAACATTAGTTAAATTCAAATTTGGCTAAATCTTGGTTAAACTCTAATTTTAAATAAACTCATATTTGATTAAACATTGATTAAACTCATATTTGGCCAAACCTTAGCTAAATGAAACATTGGTTAAATTAAATGTTGGCAAAATCATGGTCAAACATTTGTTAATTTGGTAAATATTTTTCTAAATGTTGATTAAACATTATTTAAAACTCAGTTAAAATTTCTTCAATTTAAAATTTGACTAAACTTTGGTTAAATTTAAAATCTGGTTAAAAATTAGCTAAACTAAAAATTGGCTAAAATTTTATTAAACTTTGGCCAAATTTTGATTATATTATTGAAATTAAATTTTGATTAAACCTTGTTTAAGCCTTTGCAAAATTAAAAGTTCATTAGACATTGATTAAATTACAATTTGGTTAATTTTGGCAAAACTTTTGTTAAAAATTAACCAAACTTCATCCAAACCTTTGTTACACATTAGTTTAGTGAAAACTTGGCTAAACTTTAGAAAATTAAAATTTGGTTAAACTTTGGTGAAATTAAAATTCATAATGAAATATTTAATACAACTTATTAGTAATTATCAAATAATTTTAAAAATATTAATGAAATTATTAATCTTATTAAAATAATTATTTTACTTGTAATTAATAATATTTATTACCTACTAAATAAATTAAATAATTAATAATTGATAAATTTATTTTATTATGTGTGTAATTTGCTCACAAAACAATTAACCTAACATAACTACATACATACTTATTACCTACCTACCTATTCATGTACCTATTAACTTAACTACTTGCTTAGTCTACTTGGCCTATTTACAATATATTGAAAATGTATACTTAATGTTATGAATGTAATATAATCTATAGATATACCCAAATATAAATTTCAAAACATTATAATGGACATCAAAAGTATAGATACATGATATTGAATTAACGAAGTTACAACTATTTTTGTAATTAATTTGACATGAAGGTCTATTTTTGGATGAAAAGCTCAAAAAGTTAATCAACATGGAAGGATGGAAAATTTAGTACTTGCAAATTAGTGGCATCATAATTGCAGTAATAGTAATAGATTGAAAAGGATGGTGAATAGTTGTAAAAATGACAAAACATAATTACAAATGACAATAACTCGCATATAGTCCCAAATTGAATGGTTGCATAATACAACTTTTTTTGTAGTGATAAAATTTTGATTATTAATTGAATAGTTGTATGAAAATTAGTAAGTGGGTCCAAATGACATATAATGAACCAATGTGTTTATTTTGCATTTAAAACTATTTTCCTTTTTAAGGTCTTTTTTCCCAAAAAACATGTTTTCCTCAAGAGGAATTTTCAAATGAAATGTTTTGAAATTTTTTATATATTGTATTCATAGTTGCCCCAATATGTCATATGTTTTTTTACAATCAAATTTGGAGAAATACAAATTTTGGAAAATACATAGATTTTGCTAAATTTTGTGTTTCGTCTTGAAAGTTTGTTATAATTTCCAATCATACTAAAACATGTTAACACTTGTTAACACTTTCAAGTTTAATTTTTGATAAACACGAAATTAAAAAAATATGAAAATTTGAATGTTTTTTAGATGTGCTGATAGTACCCCATTACCATAAAAAAATTTAAGGATGAAATAAATTGTATTATGAAATTAAAAGGCCCTTTATAAAAGTAATGTCATTGAATGAAGTTATTAAACATCCTTTATTCAAACCAAACTTTGATATTGGAATTTTCTTTGATTCATTTTAGATTTTTCAATATCCATATTATTCAATAAGCACAACTTTCCATGATTCACATGCCATTAATATGGCACCACATAGACAAATATAACAAGAATTGCAGAAAAGTTAACGTTTTGACATCAATTTTGGCTTGTTTGAGTTCATCCTCACCCAATGGATGGTACTTCTTCTTGGAAATAAACAAAGTTGAACTTATTCCTTTGGCACTGCTTTCTTGATGACGATAATGTTTGGGGACCACATTTTCACCCCTTTATAGACAGGTTAAGTTGCAACAAAATCAACATCCCTTTAGGTTTAAAGCAATCCATTACAAGTACAACCACTTTTAGTTACAATGTTTTCAAGATTGCATATCCAAATTAGGGTTAAAGTTCACCACGAAAGTGACACAAGATTCATGAACAACACACATGGTTATTATCACGGTTTTACTAAATGTGGAGTGTTGTTAAGGGTAGAAATCCCTAAACTAATTAGTACCATGAGGTTTATTATCCTTTATTTAAAAGACAAAGCTAATGAAATTAGTTAGTTCATGTAGGTGAGTGGTTGGTTGTATTCCATCTAGTCACTTAAACAAATTTTAAGAAAGATTAAAATAAGGACATATTCATGTGAACAAGATGGACCTTGTGTAGTTTTAAGAGAAGGAAGATCCCCAAGACATACATATATGTATTTTTTTCCTTTCAACTCTCATGTCTTTTGCAAACTCTTGTAGGCACCAATGAACACCTATAGATAATATGTGTTCATAACATGTTGTGTTTACTTTTATAGTATGTTTTTACAAGATAAGCCCCTATTATGCCATTTCCATTTTTTGATGCTCTAAGTTTAGTGGTAGTTTTATTTTATTTAAAAACATTATTAAATATGTCATAAAGAAATATGTGACGACCTTTAAGGAGTCCGTTAAATAATAAAAACATTGGTTGTAGATCACATTATTGTGCATTTGCATTAGTGTTGGGTGGTTCTCATAAGGGGATTTAGTTCTCATTTCGTTTTTCAGTCCGATTCTCATATTGAAAGTTGCCATGTATCACATTTGGTGAGAACTCGGTTAAACATCAACCCCCAAGTTCTCCCAAAAGTAAAAACTGAAACCCAGGTTCCCAACTGGGTTGAACTTCGATCTGGTTTCAACCCAATAGGTAATAGAATTTTTCATAAAATAAAGAAAAAAAAATAAAAAAATCATAAAGAGGATGAGATTTCTAAAACCCAGTGAAAAAAATACAATGTCCATTTAAAATGGACTTCAACAAGAATTCAAACTCTAAATTTCTTCATGTTTGTCTTTTCTTGATCACTTTCAACTAATCAATGTTGTTCATTGGCAATGCTAATTGTATTGTGGCTATAATTTTTTTCCAACCACACGCATTAAATTTTAAGTTTCACCCGTATTTAAGAAATATTCATTACTTAAGTGAGCTTAGAGCTTGAGAGAGGGTTAGGGGATAATGAAAGAAAGGCCCCAAGTAGGATCAAAGCAAGGTCATTTTATGGAAAACTCCAATAGGTAGGGTTTTTTTTTTAATTCCTTAACTTTTATGATTAGAAAAAAATTGAAAATTGAATTTGTGATAATCGATTTTGAAAATTGAATATTCTCAAATGAAAGAAAACCAAATACCTTGAAAACTAGATTATACTATATATTTAAAACATTAAGAATCAGGTTGGTTCTCTCCAACATTAATTTGTTTTAAAAACCAAGAGTCAACTTGGTTCTCACATAGAAGCATAAAAAACCAAAACTGATGATTTTTGAAAAAAAATGATAACTACCCAAAACTAGTTTGCATCCCATATTTTTTTATTATCATCTTTTACTTATGATTTTAACAAAATAATACTTAATGAAAAGCTCCATGCAAAAAAAGAAGAAGATTCTATCAATGCATCAATTTTGCAATCATAAAACTTATAAACCTAAGTAGTGGTTATGGCCATGGTCATTTCCAAAAAAAATGATGTAACATTTCCATGATCCTTGGGTGATACCATTAGGAATGTCACACCCCAAAATTTTGAAACCCACCCAACTTTAAAACAACATATGATTCATTTAAAGAAAGATTTTAATTTTAGATTTTATATCAAAAGATTACCCAAGTCATGTAGAATTTGAAACTTCAATTGGATTTACAAAAATAATAATGTTAATATTCTAAATGAATGGTCCAAGAAGAAGTTTCAGGAAAGTAACACTTGGGTTCCTTTGTACAAGAACACAAAATGAATGTGTTTTTCCACATTTTTAATGATTTTACTTTTTAAGAGGGCTTCAAATAATCCTTTTTAAAATTTATTTAATAGACAATGAAGTAATCCAACCAAAAACATTTGAACAATTTTTGAAGGTCAAGATTAAAAGTTTTTGAAGGGTCATTGCATTCATGTTTATACATTTGTATTAATTCCCATTTTTTTGTTTCAATAAAAAAAGAAATTTTTGTTCCTAAAATGTTCTTAACATGTGTTATTGACATTCCTAACCGTTGATCATTAAGTGTCAAGTTGCACCGTTATAAAAAACCTAATTTTGTGGTTTATCAACTATAGTCATTAGGGTATACATAGATGGGGAACACAAAGCCTATGTGATGCAAGTCAATAGTAAAATTCAAAATTTTAAAATATTAAACTTTTAAAATTAAATTAAACTAGGTCCACCTTTCCTTGAATTTTGGTGAGGTGGTTCTTAGTGGTTCTTAGTGGTACCACCCAAGGATGGGTTTGACCTTGCACCCTTAGGGGCTACTTAAGGGGTTACATAGGGACTATATAGTTCAAATTAATTCCCAAGTTAGGGGATACCTAAGGGCTATTAATTAATTTTAATTTTTTTGCCACAATTGATAGATTTGGTCATTGTTGTGGATTTTTCTTTGTTATCTCCTTGCTATTTTATTCACTAAACTAACATCTCCTAATATCTTATAGGAATATTTCACATTCTTGTTGTTAAAATGTGAACATGAAAAATATATCTCTTAATATTTCATGCACAATTCTAGCAAAATTAGTAACCCATGCTATGTAACAACATCAAGGTCCATGAGTCGTTTTCATGGAAAAAGTGTTTTTTTTCATTTGGAGGAAGAAATATAGGGCCCTTACAAATGCCTAAATGACCTTCACACTTGTAAACAAAAATATTGGTTGTTATCGGAAGCTTCAACTTGGTATTGGATCGAGAAGAAGAAGAAGAAGACAATTCAATTTGAGGTGGTAATCACATGAAAACTACTTCCCAAAAGTTGCAATCTTTCAATGTTAAAATAAATCAAACTTTGTGGAGAAGACCAATTCAAATCAAAGATTGATGATGATGATGGTGATTTTCATTTAGTTCCTCATGATCACCATGAACATTAGTAGATGCACATTGGGCTACATTTAACCCTAATGCCATCAATTTGTTTTTTTCAATTAAGGCTTATTGTGTAAGGCCCATTGCTTTTGGGGACTAGGGCCATTAAGAGGGAAGGTTTTAAACCTCATGTTGCATATTGGTATGGCACAACAACCAAATTAAAAAATTACCCATCGTTATAACTTCCAATTTGAACTACATTAACAAAGTTAGTTAATATTGTGAAAGGAGAATCTTCCACATTCTTGTTGTCAAAATGTGGACCTTCTTTTTATTTTCAAAGCCCAAATATGGTGTTAAGTGTTTAGAAACAATTGCTGTATATTATTCTAAAAAAAATTCATGTATATAGTTTAATTCCATTTCACCAAACTAACATCTCAATAGTAGAATTAAAGGCATCATGATGTTATTACAAATGGGTGGCTGATCACATTAACATCAATTCATTTTACTACCAAAAAGAAATGAAGGGTAAATCCATAATAAAATGATCAATTATATTCACCCACTTAATTGTTTAATTTGTGATATTATCAAAATATTTTTAAAATTTAAAATGCTATTATGTTAAGATTTATTAAAAACTTGCCAAAAATATTTCATTTTCAAATCTTTTCAAATCATTTTATATGTCCTTTAATCAACCACAAAAAAAATGGTCACATTAGTTCAAAAATGTTTAAATTAATATCTTTTTAATTATATTAAATTAGAATTTATTCACATGTTCCCATTATATATTATGCATGTTGTTATATGAACAAATCCAAAAATTTCAACACCAACTTGAATTAACACTTTTAAATACAAAATATTAAACATTGGTTACCTTTGGTCATTTTATTGTGGATTCACCTTAGATCATTTGATAATGGTTTTGCTCACTTATTAGAATTTCAAACTTCAAAAAAATAGTTAAAATATGAAATGTTTCATGAAGTTTGCAAAAAAAAAATTCATATTTCACCATAACAACACATGGTGAACAACATATCACAAACTTCCTAAGCCATGATTTCGTAATAAGAGTCATGTGAAATTTGTTTTTTCATAGGTTCATATTGTCGAAACACATATGAAGCATAAGTAGCATGAAAAATTTTCATTGTGAATGTTGTGATTAACATTCACAATGAAAGTGCTTCATCCTACTTATACGTGTTTCATATGTGTTTTTAGATGCATGACATCCATGTTTAGACATTATGAACTTATAAAATAAAATAAAATCATGACTATTATTGCCAAATCATGGCTGAAGACGTTCAATGTGATATGAATCCTCAAATTGTGTGACCAAATGAAAATTACATCATTTTGTATAATCTCCCATATAGACAAGGCCAAGTATATAAGCAAGGCAACATCTGATTGTTGATCATAATTGTAACAATTTATCACCAAACAAAAAGACTCACCAACTCATGAGGCCAAAGATAATATATATATATATATATTCGTTGCGCTCTATGGCCTTTTTTTCGGCCATAGCGTAATTTTGGTTTAAAAAGGGCTAGTTGCTTTTTATAAACTCATATAATCAATGCGTAAAAGGTGGTCAACTCTATTATAAGATAAATAAATAAACAAGCGACAATTTAACACCAAATATTTGAAGGTGCTAAAAAAGCTGCTATGAGGAACGAAGTAATCTAAAACTAATTATCTAAAACCTTTAGTTCCTAATTCACCAGTTCTACATTTCTGGCTTTGTTACTATCTCTTTGTTGCTTATTATAAAATTTTCATGCATCGCCAAGGCAATTTGGAAAACTAGCTAAGCCAAATGATGGTTCTTAAAAAGTTGATTCAAAGAAGGTTCCCACTTTGATATGTATTTGTAGGATGATCAACAAGTAAGGTCTGTTCAAAACATCCTGCAACAAGGGTTCAGGGGGGGTTGCAAATTGTTTCCCTTGGCCTCCTTAGTGGTTTTGGTGCACTTCTAGGGATGTCCATGCATTATAGGTAAGCTACATTAGCTCTTTAAGTCCAAAACCCAGAAACTCATGTTTGCTCTCCCTATCTCTTTTTGTCTCTCTTTGTAGGCAATCAAATCTCCCACCCCGCCAATTGATGTCTCCCCTAACCCTCTTGTGCTTCTTTCTATGCTCACACAACCCTCTCTACTCATTGCCAAGCTCTACGACTACTGAATGAATGTCATTGAAACTAGGTTTCAAATGTTGAATTTTAGCATTTATTGCATAATGTTCAAATTCAAACAGTCAGATTTGGGTTGAATTTAAGCATTTCTTCCACAAATATTCAGAGAGTATATTTGACTAGGGGCTCCTAATTGTGGGAGGGAAGTTGGGGTTACTGCATTTGATGGATGAGAAAAGACTATGAACATACTTCAATAGCAAGATGCAAAGCTGATGGGTATAGATGGATGAGGAGCTGATGGACAAAGATGGATAATTTGGTGATGACTAAGAGGTAGTACATTGATGAGTCTTATTCTGGTGAAGACCAAGGTAGGGCATGGATGCCAATGTCGTGTAAGGAAAAATGTTTCTAACTTCATGATTGAATTGGGCTGTGGGCGGACCATCCCAATGCATCATGGTTCTGATCATCTGTTGTTTCTTCGACTTTTTTTGGGAGTGATTTGCTGCCAAGGTTTGCAGAAGGCCTGACTTCAACGCCACACAGCTCAAAAATTTCAGAAATGGATGAAATTGGGATTACGGTGCCTAAATAATGAAGCCACAAAAACAGTGGGGTTTTATTTTTCAGTTTTGTTAGGTAGGTGGCCTGGTGATCATTTGCAAGAGGGCCTAGCCAAATTTGGCTACAGGTTCAAGCCCTAAGTATGAAAATTTTGGGAATCTCACTGTGTTCTCATGACAAGCTGCAAGCCAATGTCTAAATACCTCTACTTCAAAGTAGTGTCTACCTCAAAATATGGTGAGTTTGGTAAAAAAGTTCCCAAAAAAATCCCTTGGGCCTTTTACAACCCCCTTTTTGTTGTTGCCAAGTAGTGAAAATTTCACCACATGGCCCTGAACTTGGGGGGTGTTTGTGTCACTTTGGTTCTGAAATGAAATATATATATATCTGGAAATCATTCAAATTAACAAAGACTCCCCTGTTGAATATTCCCTTTATACAAATCATTAAATATCAAAAAAATTCTAAAAAATCGCCATATTTCTACACATTGTTAACAAATAACCAGGATATATTAGGATTTTAACAAATTTCTACTTTCATAGCTGATCTATAGCTAAAAATGGCTAAATCTCCTTGTGGATGATGGCTAGTGTGGCAACATCACAAAATTGGAGGAAAAAAAAACCCTTCTCCCCTGTGTCACAGCTGCAATTCGATGGAGTACTACTAAAAATGACAAGAAACAGTTAGATATTATCACTTATTACCCCTGACACCGAGGGGGTTGTAAAGTAAGACTGTAGACCTCAAAATTAGGGGAGGTCCAGTGGAGCGGGCCTTTCCAAGGACAGAAGAATTATTTTTTGAATGGTGGAAGGTTTGCATGCAAATGACAGAAGGTCCCCTTCAAGTGACCCAAGCATCTTCTGTGCTGTGCAGGCATTTGTATGTTTTCAAATGCAAAGAGAAAAACCTTGGAGTCCTTTAGAATGAGGAAAACATATTGGTCCACAAGTTTTAGAAAGTTTGAGCCTCTCTTCTTCATTAAACGGTTTTGTGTATTGAACACTCAAGTGATGGCTCCCATTGTTGTGAGTGTAAGTGTACATGCCATGTAAATAGTCATATATAACTGTTGATTTATACTTACACAACCATATTCACATATTTACACACATTTTGTTGTATATGATCCCATTTACACTTGCACAAAAGTAATGTAAATAATTCTCATTACACTTACATGAGCCACTGTAAATGGTTTTTGGATGTGTATATACCATGTAAATAATCAATGTATTTTAATCAACCCCATACTCACATTGACACTTTGTAATGTCCCAATCCAATGCATTCATTTGACATAATAAATGCGTGTTTGTTTTTGGAAATCAATTTGTACTTCATTCTTAAACTGTGGGTTTGGTGAAAGATTGGTGAACTGTCTGACATGAAAAAAAGAGTGTCTACATGTTCCATGTTATTCACCAAACTTTACACAATATTACACAGCTATGACATTGCATGTCAGTTGCTTTACACTTACACATACATGCCCAATGTTATATACACTTAAACTTACATGAGTTTGGGCTGGATTTTACACACTTACACAAGGTGTAAATATGTTCCCTATTATGCTGACATGTATATAACATTTATATCCTAAACATATGCAAAATTTGTAACTACCAAAAGCTGTGCATCCTCTTGGTCCCTTAAACAACCCATCCCACAGATAGATGTTTGGATAGCTGGAGTCACAGCCAATTTTAGACCATGCATCACTAAACATCAGCCAGTCATCAAAGGATAATTAGTGGTGGTCTAGAAGTGTGTGGTGAAGCTTAAAATTCCTGTAGTGCCCAGAGTTCAAATGCTCAAATCTTCTGGAATCATGAAACTCAGACCTGCATGTTTTTCTTCCAGATATTTCAATGTTTAGGCAACTCAATTAACCATGACCATGAAACGGATCCATGCATGTGGATCAAAAAAATTTCAGTGATTTCCAATCTTGCAATTGTTCTATGCGTTGTACAGAGGAAACTCCACAAAGGGGAACAGGAATGGGAAAACCCGTTTACTGATCACATAAATCAAGGAAGTGAATAGGAGGGGGAAGCACCAAGTTATGGTGTCCATGCCAGTCCATGTGTCCTACACAATAGACCATTCATCAGGCATTTAGTCCACATGATGAAAATGCAGAATCTGATAGGCTCCTGTAGGACACAGCTCACGGTCGGCCATCTCCATGCCATATATCTGTCACAGAAGTCACACCCATACAACAACGGCCAGAGTGAACCAGCACCCAACAGGGTGCAGGGTAGATAACATAAAACCTTTAGCATTCTGGCGGGAGTTCAATTGTTTTCAATAAATGTCAGTTTCTCTCAAAATTAGCTGCTCACAAAGGCGAAAGTTCTAGAAATTGTTTAAACATTATTATTGACTGCCTACCCTAAAGCTTTGTGGTGTCGCTAAATACTGCAAAATTACTTGCCATATTTTTTCCCGCTTGAACTGCAGGAATTTCAAGAAATTTTATAGCCGAAGTGCAAAATTATTTGGCATTTTTTTTCTTACCTAAACCATGGGAATTTTAGGAAGTTCTCGTTTCTACCGCTGAAGTGAAAAAAGAAAAAAAAAGAAAAGTAAAATAGTCAAGAAGATGCCTGAATGGTAAGGGTACTAATTAAGGTAATGTGTTAAAAGGAAACAATTTTAAGTTTTATTATTGTAGCATATATAACCATGGCGATTAGCTATGCACTAACCATCCACATGCATCTACCTACCTAGTAGCCATCCTGTGCCTTAACTACTTACCACTCACATTCCCTACCTATTTATCTATGATACTTACCCATCTACGATCGACATAGGTAGTGTGAGGGGGGAGTAGGAGTGTCTACATGATATGTTATATATGTGGAACCTTGATAAGTCAGTTGTGGTTCATCCTTGACTAAGTCATGACATTGATATGAATGTGTAAGATATTAAGATGTCATAGGTTGCCTTTTTTTCACTTTTGGATTTGAGTGTTTTCTTGCCAAATGTAGTGTCTTTTCTTTTAGACTTTTTTCTATCTCGTATCTCTCCACCTCCCCCTCCTTTTGCATGTTCTTGACCCCTATTTTACTTCATCAATTCTCCTTGCTTGCTCATCTCTCTAGTCACTTGTTCTATTTGGTTTATCTAATAAGCTCTTTCCATAGTGAGCAAGCAAGATTTGTTTTGTTTGTGATCATATCAACAATCAAGCTAACATGTTCTCACCTCCATGTAAGGTTGTTTCTTCCATTGATCTATAAGGCCCATGCAATGTTGTGCTCCTTGTAGACATACTTTGTTCCACATTGACATGCTATCATGTTGATGTTGCTTTGGTTACTTATTTCAATTGAACTTCATGTTGAGATCTACTTTGTTCGCTTCTTTTTGGTTGGTCCTTGCTTGTTGCTCATCTTGTTGGAAGTACTCATGTATTTTTCTTTCTTGTTTATCATTTCATTTTGATTTTATCTTTCGTCAAAAATCATAACCAAAGTTTAATTAAAAAATTTTGAATGACCATAATTGCGCCACTCAACCATTGCATTAGATGTAACATTTTGAAAAGGATAAGTTCAAAGTTTAAAGTTATTTCTAATGCATTTGTTTGACATGAATATACAAATGTCACCAAAAGAAAGGGCAACACTAATGCCAAAACTATTGATAATGAAATTATGTGATTATCTAACTTCTGTAGAACTTCATAGAAGAACAAAACAAAAGCCTAAAGACATGAATGTGACCTTATTCGTGGATTCTACTATTGTATTGTGCATATCATGAGAT
>Ga0209208_10001880_pt1 | contig 30027 bp, 19 predicted proteins | sample S1TSphfallax_3_FD_187694 | JGI IMG/M metagenome (GOLD analysis project Ga0209208, IMG submission 187694) | Host-associated microbial communities from peat moss isolated from Minnesota, USA - S1T2_Fd - Sphagnum fallax MG (SPAdes) (version 2) | ecosystem: Host-associated > Plants > Peat moss >...
AATTTTTAAAACTCTGGTTTTATATTTCATTTAAAAAATTTCTATACATTTTTAGAATTTTATTTCTATCTTGTTCGTTTTTTGTTCGTTTTTGGGTTTGAAAGTTTCTATTTTCTTGGAGTCTTAAAATTTCTCTTTTCCTGGTTTTTTTTCTAGATCCCCCCCCCCCTCCTCCCCTGTTTTTCTTGTTTTTTAATTTTCGCTTTTTTCTTTTTGTACTTCTTGGAAATTTTTGTAATATATTTCTTGTTTTATTTCTGGTTTTCATTTTCTACAATTTTTTTTAAAGAAAATTTCTCTTTTTAAAAATTTCTGTTAATCTAGTTTCTTTTTCTTGTTTTTTTCCCTCAATTTTTGTTGTTTCTCTTATTTTTGATTTTTTTAATTTTAATTTTTTTTTGGTAATTTTTGAAAATCTTATTTATTTATTATTGGTTTCTTTTTTCCTTTCATTTGGTTTTCTCAATACTGTTTTTGGGGTTTGTAATTTTAATTATTCTTTTTGTTTTTGTTATGCATGTGTGTGGGAAAAGGTGAACCCATCTTTTGTGTGTTGGGCAATTGTTCGAACAAAGACCCATGCCACATGTGAGTGGGATCATTTTGAAATGATAGACTACAAATAAAACCGACACCAATGCCCACATTGGTAATAATTGTTTCTTCCAAGTTTCTCACTCTATTAAGCATTTCAACATGGGGTGTGGGGTCCATCCTACCCATGTAATGACCAAATTAAAGAAGGATGATAATCTTGGTGGTTTAATTTGAGCTAGCAAGGTCTCTTATGCAATGGGCCTTAAAGATGTTTGGGATAACCAAAATTGGACAAGATCTTCATCTAAAAAGGACTATGAAAAGGAGATCATTTGACTTGTGAATTACCATGAATTGGAAATGATTCATGGTTGGTCAGTTCCATCATATTCAATTTTCACTTCAAATTCGCATTGTGCTTCAAACATGTGTTTTTAAAACTATATTCATTGGTTTGTGTGTATGTTCAATTTAAGATTTGACATACCACCAAGGAGGCCTTCATAATTGATTCGATGAAAATAATTTTGGCAAATTGGCAATTATACACTTGACAATATGTTCAATTTGCACAAAAGGCAATGGCACATTATAAGAGTGCAAATGGATTATCATTGAAATCTATTAGTGAGAATTTTAGTGAGAGTGAAGGTGAGAGCAATCAAATTGACATTCCATTTTTGGACTAATACACATTTTGTACCACGCATATGGCATCCATGAATTTTCTATGCCACATTTTTATAAACTAATTTAGCTTCCAGGGATATAACCCATTGGCATTGGGAATGAATGTATGTAAACATATCTAGTTGTAAAAAAGTTTGAACTTTATTTGTACAAAAACAAGGTTACTAAAATTCATATATAATGTATGTGCATCTTGCATTGAACAAAAAAATGATTAGATGTATTGTTAGTAAATGAGGGTGTTGCAATTGTAATCCAAATGTTTGTGGAAGTTCCATTAAAGCCTAAAGGTATGATTTTGTGTAATACCCTCATTGTAAAAACAATCCTCTATTTCATAGTTAGAACTTTGAAATAATTTATATATGCATGATGAAGGTATTGCGTTTACACTTTTGTTATGCAATACCTTTGGGACATGACAAAATATACTCCATCAACCCTATCTTTAAACTTAATACAACCATGATGATATTGCATAGACTTTGATCATTTTTTGGTCCATGCAATACCTTAACCCTTAAACTTAACCTTAATACACCCATGATGGTACCACATAACCCCAATAGGAATAGGGTAAATCAAATAAAGGTATTGCAATGGAACTAGATTTTTTTACTTTAGTATTATGTGAGGCCACAATTAAATATTGGTTAACACCCATATTAAAGTATTGCATATAAGGTCAACATAAATTATTTCCAATATGTTTTCAGGGTATTGCATTGTTGAAATAGATCAAATGAAATAATTTCAATTGGCCTACATGTATTGCAAAACATCAAAATGATTAAGAGAACATGCATTACCTTAATAAGGGTAATGTAGATGTGAATATGGTTGGATATGATATTTGTATTATGTCCTTGGGGTATTGCATCACCTTGATGAAGGTAATGCATGTGCGAATTGGGTTGGATATGATATGGTCAATGTGTCCATAGGGTATTGCATTGTTCAATTATATGATATGAAATATAACCTTAGCATGAGTGTATTGCATAAGACCAAAATAATCTAGTAATTACATTTTTGATTCAAATGAGGTGAAATATATTATCTTGGGCATAAAACAAAATAATCTAGTGTGTTTGCATTACTTTGATGAGGGTAATGCATGTGTGAATTGGGTTGGATATTATATTGTCAATGTGTCCATAGGGTATTGCACCAATGAAATAAATGAAATAAAATAGTTACAATTAGGCCTGCTTGGGTATTTACATTATCTTAATGAGGGTAATGCATATGGACATTAGTTAGATTCGTTATTTCTAATGTGTCCTTGGGGTATTGCATTGTTGAACTAGATGAAATGAAAATAATTTAATAGGATTGAAGGTATTGCATTATAATAAATTTGTTGTGCTCATGCATTAGTTTGATGAAGGTATTAAAAAAAAAAACCATGTGCAATATGATATTTTCCCTTAACCTTGGGAGTATTGCAGTTCAATAAAATCATCTAGTGGGTGTCCATTACCTTTATGAGGGCAATGTGATGATTAATTAATTTATATATATTTTTGCAAGTTGTGTTAAGGGTATGGCACAAATTTGAAATATAATAATTTTGAGGAAGTTCAGTGAAGGTATTGTAAGAATGGTTACATCAATGGATTGATGTGGCTTGAGTAAAGATATCAAGTTCATTTGCCATACTTTCATATGAGATTTAATTGTTGAGTTTTATAAGGCTACATAAAAGAAATCTAGTTTAGTTGCAATACTTTCAATTGGGTCACTACAACATTGTTTTCAACAATCATAAAGTTACAAGGTTTAATAGGGTGGTAGGTAGGAAGGAAAACGAAGCAACCTACCTGGTATATTACAATACCTTCATCAACCTACATCATCATTCCCTTGGTGGAAATTTAGTTTGGAAGTACATAGGTAGGTAGGTTATTGGGAAGGTAGGTAGATGGGTGGGTAGGTGGGCATGTAGGTAAGTAGGTGGGTGAAGGAAAAGGTCAGGGTGCATAGGCAAGTAATCTAAATGTAGGTAGGTAGGTGAGACCTGGGCAAGTGTGGGGGGTGAAGGAAAAAAAAGTTCCCAAAAAAAACCAACTTGGGTTGAAGAAAGGAAAAGAAAAAATCAACTTGAGTTCACCACCGTGGTTAGCCCAAAGATAGCGAGGGACAAAAAAGGTGCACCCATTAGTGCACCATCCATCCACATTGGTGCACTTGTGGGTGCTGGTTCATTTTAGTTGCAAAATGGGTGTGGGATGTAATCCACACCTATGAAGTTAGTGGTTCTAATACAATTATTGACTCAGATTTTCTCTGTATTTCTATTCTTTCAAATTTCACACCATTGAAATATAACAAGATGAAAGTGTATGGAAACCATTTTTGAGTTTACAACGATTAAAACAATTTGATAGTTACAAATGATTATAGTCTTATATTTGTTTTTTAAGTAATCCCAAAGGAGTGAGGATGAGGTCTTTGGAGCAATCTAATATGTTTAGACCTTAAAGGAGTATTGTAGCTAGACTATGGTCCACTTTTTTTAGTTCATTATTTTATTTTGGTGTCAATGGGCATTCAATGGAATTAACAATAAAGGGAACCGAACTTATAAAAGTGATGATGATAAGTTTCTTCTTGCCAATTTTTAGCCCTTGTTACATGAGTTTGATGAACATTTTGTTCCAATCACAAGTTCAAGAAGTCTTTTTTTGGAGTGATCCCAAAAACATCACGGTGAAAGGTTGTTTTTCATAAATAACTTAGGACATTGGTAAATGCAATTAAATTGTCTAGAAAACATATAATCTTGGATGGTCAAGCTAGCGTAGGAATGGATGATGCCTAATTTGGTATGGATTTCATTTCTTACCCAATTTTATAATGAAGTTTGATTGCTACTTTATAACCAAATCTGTGTAGTACATATGTAATATGTGTAGAATATGAACTTCTATGTGACACCAACTTTTAATAACTTTTAAAAATGCACTCTTTCGAAATATTTTATTAGTCTATGGACATTGATACACATTTGGAATGTATTATATGTACTACTTGGGTACTTAAACTTGATTCTTATGTACTAGGGTTAATATTTAGACTTCTAAAACATAATACATAGGGATTCAAGAATGTTATTACATTATTAGAATTTTAATATGGACTCCATAATGATAATAGGGACTTTAAATTGTGAATTAGTGATTATAGATATAATTTGTGGATTGGTTTGCCAAGTTCTTTTATAAATATGGACTAGACATACTATTAATATGGACTTTGGAATGCTAAAAGGGATTTTTAGATTGTTAATTATTGTTTTTCATTTTCAAAAAATTAAAATTGAAATCAAAACTTAAAGTTAGATTACATAAGTATTTCATTTTGAATATCCTAACATACATTTGAGTTCATTAGCACAACTTGCCATAATTATTGTGATTTGCAAATAACATTATTTAAATAAATATACTATAGTTTGTAGTTTTCCTTGCTTGCTTTTGGACACTTTTTTTCATTCCTTTGACTGTGTTTATGCCCCTTTATGCTTAATTGTGTAATTTTACAAGGTAAAGTTTTTCAACTAGTTATTTGTTTGTTGTCGTAGTACTTTTTCAAGTTTTGCAAAAATTAAATTATTTTTCAAAATTCTAAAATTTTAGAAAATCATTTACAATTCTTGCCAAAAGTTTTTAAAACTATATTTTTTAATTCTAAAATTACATAGGATTCTTAGATACCTAGTTTAAACTAATCTCCTTTGTACAATTTTTTTTTGCAAGCTTTTAATGCATCAATGTCTTCCTGTAGCTTTCTTTAATACATTCATCAAAGGAAATTAATGATAAGGAAAGTGTGGGCATGGCTCCTTCCCATGATTTTTTCTTCTCATCAACATCCTTGCACCTACTGCTTTCCATTTCAACTTTTGTTGTTGCACCACCACCACCACAAGGTCCTGCAATGGTCACAAGGTCACAAGTTGTGTTTCACTAGGACTTGGGAGCATGAGGTAACTTTAGAGACTTTCTTTCATAGGGTTGCATTTGGAAACATGACATTGGCTTGAGAAAAAAATTCTTTTTCACTGCCTTCAAGTTTGAAAGCTCTTGATTTGAACTCTCTTACATTTCAAGCTTATTGGAAACAATCACCATGGTGTACCAATTAAGGATTATGTTGTTACTACCATTCACACAAGGGAGCTTATGAACTTTTTAAATTACTAGCGGGTTTTCATCATGTGCCACAAGAGTTTTGCTTTTTGGAGGTGATTATTTTAGTCCCAACAAAATTGGAATTTGTTTCATACTTTTTGTCATTCCTGTACATTGCTTATTTGCAGTTGTAAGTCTAGTTCCCTCAGCTTGGTGTAATCCGTCTCTTGGCATGCAATGAAGTACAGACTAATGGATGTTGCATCTTAGAAGCTTTTTAGCATGTTGTTCAATATATTGTTTGTGGAATAAAAACACTAGGTTAGTGCAGGCGTCTACTTAATGTGGCTCTCTAAATTGATTATCCTCGCCCTAGGATGGGAGGTATAGATTGAGGGGATGTGCCACCAGGAGACCAAACACAACAACAAGCTTATCTACGTTAACAACTTTTGGATGAAAATGTGACACATGTGGTTGCAAATGAATGTTGTAAAGGAATGGAAGCAGGTACTACAACTTTTGCACTATTATAATCACTAGATCCAAGTAACAATTGTTGCACCTTGACATATTTTGGGGAGAAAGTTAGCTCTGGTTTGAGAGGCTATTTGAAACAAATTATAGATGAGAAGCTTGTGAGCTCTTGAAAAAACTTTGCATGTCTTGATTATCTAATGCACACATGATACCTTGCACATGGTCATTTGGAGCTATCATGTGTAAGAGATTATAGAAATGATGTGCTCTTTGACTTTTGTTAACTTTAACCCAAACAAAGGTCATTATTGTCTAGTTGAAGTAGAGTTTGTTTCCATGTTAGCATGTGGGCTAGTTTGTGCAAGTAAGGGAATTCAAAAGTGGAGTTGTTATGGCAAATGTCTATGATTTTTAATAAAAGGTTGGATAAGGAGTTGAAGTATTTCTATTGTTTTAGAGTTGGGGACCAGGAAGGGGATCTCAAGTGCTATTATCAAAGCTACCATTATTGACTTCCTTTATAGCTTTATTGGTCTTTGGCGTTGTTATTTATAGACCACTAAGCAATTTGGGAGTTTGTGGGTAGATAGTTGACTATAATGAAAAGGGAAGTGCTCACATAGGAGTGGACAACCTCATTCATACTAGTCCTCTTTTATATCATTTTCCTTTCTTTTTCATAATTCTTTGATTTTTGGCCATTGATGCACATGTTGCTTTTGACATGTTTGCAAAACATCTTGTGGCGATAACAACTTCCAGTTGGACATTTAAGTTCCAAACCATCTCTTTTTAGTCCAAAATGTTTTTTACTGCAATTTGTAATGACCTTCATCAATCAGAGTTTCTTCATAGCAGACAAAAAAAACATATTGTTGCAAAGGCTTTTGTTCTGTGGATCCCACTAGCAAGGATGGATCCAAAGTTGATTTAGCAAGAGAAACTTGAACAGAATGGCTAGCTAAAGCTACAACAATACTCTCGAAATAACTGTGGTGTTAACGAAAAACAAAAGTGTATTTTTTTTTGCAAGGTTGCATAGGATTCTTTTTCTGTAGTTCAAATTGACGCAACATGAAACCTATCAAAGCAAAAGCTTCGTGAAGAGCGACAAAAGGTCCATAAACCTCCTAATTGACACCAATACGTATTCCGTACGATTGCTGGAGGTGAACACATTGTATACAACAAAATTGGTGTGTGACTTAATTTGAAATATTAGAATGTTTTCAAAATGTCCTAGTTGTTTTTTGCTTTAGTCTAGTTTCTTTTGCTTCAGTCTAAATTGTTGTTTTAATTAGGACACCTTGACATTACTTGAAGTTGATGCACATCCACCTATAGTTGCCACTCCAAGTGGAGTAGAACTAGGTTGTAAACAATTCTCAATAATCACTACATTGGAATCTATTGGATCTATTTTATTATCTTCTGCATCATTGTACTTTTCAACTTTTGGAGTAAAAGTGAAAATAGGGGTGAATGCATTAGCCTCCATGGCTTTTAAATTTGGAAATCAAGTGTGAAAGCTTTTGTGATCCCTGATTTTTCCCAACCTTTAACAATCATTCCATCCATGCCCTGCACTTGTGTCCATGTTGAAATCAACCATCCACAAATTTGAGGTTTGAGATTGCTCATCTCGAAATCAATGAGTGGCTCTTTCCCATCATAGATTTGCTATTTGATAACATTTGTAGTCCATTTGTTGAAATTGACTTTGAATGCATGTTTCAAAGGTCATTGGATAATGACATCTACACGTTGTAATTCAATAGTACAATTGGTAGGAACAAACACAACAAGTATGTTTGGGTGTTTTTTCTTGATCCAATCAAAAAATTCCTTACTTTTGTGTACACTCTCCAATAATCATTCAACCATACAAGCTTTTGATTTGCTTGTTAGTCGAGTTGTTGGATTTGCTTGTGTAAGTAGGCTAGCAAAAACTTGTGACAAAATTTTTCATTGTTTCTAGCGTGGACCAATGATTTTCATTAAATGTAAGACCCCAACTTGAGTTTATACATTTTAGTTTTCCTTCATTTGAAGGAGGTAAACACCTATGTGTTGTACCTGTGAAAACAACTTGTCCATGAAATAAGTTTCCATTTGTTACAGATGATACCACAAGAATTACTTGTTTCTTGTCCTCCACCCCTAATACTTGAATGTGTTTTGAACCTTTGTTTTCCCAGGTTCTTTCTCCAATAGTTGAAACAAGATGGATTATAGTTTGGATATTGTTAACCACAAGGCATGGAGGAATTGAATAAGTATCGTTAAGTAAGCTATTATGTACACCATGTCGCGTCCTTGTTCATGCCAATTTGTTGGCATTTTGTTAACTATTGTAGTTGCCATGTGAAAAGACCAGTTCATGTAATGTTTTAAAAAATGTCTGGTTCATTCCCTTGTGACAACAAATCCTCCATGACCATTACAGAGAATCTTAGGAGAAAAGGATTCAATCATACTTGTTAAAATTGGTTGAACCACAGAGGTAGATAATGGTTGTCCAACACTTCTCATCTTTTGTAACATTGTGACAAGTTCATCTCGAAGTGTAGGATACTTTTTAAAGATTGGTAGATGTTGTTTTAAATGTACATTATTCAATTGCTTGTGGGTAATTTGGTCAAAGTTTTCCTTTCGGTGTAAACTAAATCCACAAGCTGCTCATAACCAAATTTTCATACTGGCTTGGATTTTGGTAAGCAATTTGCAAATAATGAACAACATTAAAATTTGTTCCATATTTCTAAATTGCTACCATTATGGGTGGTCATAAATGTGGCTAAATTTTTTTTGTGTATTGTCCTCTTGATTTTGACATTTGGGCTTGCTTCCTTCTTGATTGTCTACATCTTCTTCTTCATTGGCCTCTTTCTTGATCTACCTTTCAAATTGTAAAGTTGCGACAAACTTTTTTGGACAACTAATAGGGCGTTTCTTTACACTCTTTGGTAATATGGCATCTTCTTGATTACCACTCTCATTGTAGAATTCTTCAACTTCTTTTTGCAAAACTTCCTTTCATTCCTTTCTTGTGATAATTTTGAATTAACCGATGAATAAACTTTGTTGTAGTTTTTCTACACCTAGTTTCACTCTTTAAGCATGCAAATAAAACAACATATGGCAAAAACTTCTATACTTTTCTTTCCTTCCCTTCTCACCATATCTACAAACAAGTCCTCCCACAAAATCCACAAAGTAGCAAAGTTAAGGATGAAACCTCAAGAAACAAAGAAACCACAAATTTTTTAAAAAATAATTTTTTTCAAGAAAACAAGAAGTTGTTGAATTTGGAATGTACTTTCAATATGCATTATACATGTATTTTAAAAAATTTCAAGTCATCGCCAAATTTTATAAAATTAAAATATTAATTTTCTAAAAATTCAAAGAAATTAAAATTTTGGGGCCAAAATTCATTTTGCAAAATAAAATAATTATTTGGTAGGCACTTGTAAAACTTGAAAAGATACTACGATATACAAGTGTTCACCTAATTTTACATCCAAATCAATAGATAATTTCCTTGAATATGATTTGTTCATGACCAATAATTGGAAAAAACAATTATACTTTTCATTAGTAGTGCCCATTAAATCCCCACTTTTACCAACCTTTTCAACTCAATTTTTGGTTTTTCCAAAGGTCAAAATAAATTATAGATATATTTTTAGGTTGAGGAATACATTTGCAAAATTTTAATACAGTGATGGATTATGGTTTTGCAAATTTTAATTTTGCCAAGACTTCCTACATGACAACAACATTTTCTTTAATTATATTATCAATTAACATGATTAGCACGTACAAAAGGTATTGTGCATATAAGTGGGGATGAATGACAATTAACACACAAGAAAACTTCCATTGTTTCAAACCTAATTTAATAGGATTTCAATAGTTACATTATAATTTGTTTCAAAGGTTTGGAGTTTAAAAGGTTGTTGGGTACATATGTTTTCCCATATTTAAGTTGAAAATATGTTAGTTTATTGTGAGCATTACTTTTTACATGTTGGGTGAATTATTAACAATTTATCTTGTTCAATATATTGTCATATTGTTTAGCTTTTAAATGCATGATTAGGATTGATTTAAGTTTTATTTAGTGGCACATTTATATAAGAATATTTTCTCAAAATTGGGAATTATTTAAAAAGATTAATGTTCAATGCCCTTTTGAATTGTAAACTGATTTAATTTATAGTGCTTTGGGACATCACTTCCCAAATAAAAAAATTGAAAAATGTTACCTCATATTATAGGCATTTTTTAGGTTAATAAATCATCAAGAACAATTTATCAAAGTTTGTGTTATACTATTTTTTAGGGGTGCAATCACAATCAAATAAACCACCACCGTTATATAGATTACCATATGTCATATGTATAATTTATCATATGTATAATTTAGTTTTATGAGCGATAAATTATATCGCTCATGTTCCTTGTAGCATAAATGAAAAATATTCATAAAGTAGGTTTTGATATATTCAACTTTAAAATTCAAGGATTGATATGAACATTTTTTTCAAATTTGTTAAAATTTCAAATAAAGATTACATGTTTAAAATAATTTTAAGTATATTCATTGAAATTCAAGCAAAGCTCAAAATCTATTTTATAATCTTTAAATATTTTGTAAGTAGATGAAATATTTAAATTAAAAATAAATTAATTAATGGGGTCCTACAATGTACTTGTGACTTTTCATTGTCTTCATCTTCTAATCAAAATATATCTAATGTGTAACATAAAAGTAGGTTTGAAAAGAATATTTGCCAATCAATTTCAAACATACTTATCACCTACTGTTATCATATTAAAGTTCTTCAATTTTTATACTCAACTTAAAATAAACCCAATGGAGACATAAATATTTTCAAAATGAAATATAATTTCTTTTTTCAATCTATTTTTTTATGTTTGTATGAAAAACTATCATCTTTTACAATTAGATTTTAAGCAAACATATTTTTTGATCCAATTTATCATGTTTGAACCCCAAAAATATATGAAATTAAAAGGATTTTTATTATTATTTCCAAGTTAATGCCTACATCCTGAAAAATTCACAACATTTTATCAACAATGATCTAACATACATTTGTCTGATTTGTTTTTTCAAAGATTTGTTTTTCTAAACAAGTAGTATTGAGGAATACCCTCTAGTTAGGTCTTTAGTCCACCTAAACCATTAAAATAATTAAAAACTCCAATCAATTTAATTTATTCCAAAATAATCATAGGTTGATGTATCCATTTAAAAGCACCATATAAATTGTAACATAAGGTGTGCATCTAAGGAAACATATAAACTATGTTAATGTTATTGCAACATTCACTACACTTGATATCCTAATTGTTTCATTTCATTGTGATCAAGCACCCTTAGCCCCTAATTGAATGACTAGAATTGATTAAAAGTTCATCTATGGGACATGAACAAGATAATATTTTCAAAAGTTGAAAATTATGTTGAAAGCTTGGTCTTGAATGCCCTTTTCAATTGTAGGATACAAATTAAAGTGCTTTGCAATGTCATTTTCACAAGCAAAAGTATTAGGCCATGTTAGCCTCTTGCATTTCTTGGGTTAGTGAGTCACCGTGAACAATTTATCAAAAGGGTTTTCTCATATTGCTTCTAGTGTTGGATTGAATGACTAGGATTGATCAAAAGTTCACCAAAGGGGATGTAGAGGAACAAGCTTTTCAGAAGCTGAAAATTAGAAGTACTGGAAGTTCGGTGTTGAAAGTCCTTTTCAATTGCATGAGACAAATCAAGGTGCCTTGGGACTTGAACTATTGTTGTGGTTTATGCAAATCTAATTTAACATGCAACAAGATGCCAAATATAAATAATATGAAGGCAATTGTTCCATAGTTATTTTGATTAAGGCCACATTGCAACTATTAGAAATTCATTCATGTTGATGACTGATCACTAAGCACAAACATGCCTTATGGGATTTGATGAACTAGATGCAGAAACTTCTCATGTTGAATACTTTTAAGAAAAGGATTTTTGCTGTAATACATAAAATTGGAACAACTAAATAAAATGTTGAATATTTTGGGGTTCCCAATGTTCCACCAGATTTTGGACTTTACTAGAACAAAATTGGCATGTTAAAAACCTAATTAACAATATGTTAAACCTCATTTGTTTATAGTTTGGCAAGGGTATCCTATATAGTTCATAAAGGACCACAAAATTTTGAGGTTTGGATTGTAGTGATTTGATTTGTGACACAAGATGCTTCTAATAGTATTTTTATATAGTCTATTTTGATAGTGATAATCACAACATTGTATTTTTATTTTGTCTATTTTGATCATGATAATAATGTGACATTGCTAGATGCCCATGTTCAAGGTTTAAAGGCCTTGTCAAAACAAAGTTCAGAGCTAAATTGCTCTCTTGTTCAATGCTTGATCTAGAGGTAAATTGTGAAAAATTACTCTCAATAGAGCCTCTGCAAGCATGACCTAACAGGTGGGAGGGACCTCATTCTTGCAATCTATACCTGAAAGATTATTGTCTATGATACATAAGGTTGCCAGAGCTTCTAATCTCCACAATCTGGTAGATGGTAGTATTGCGTGTACAAAAGGGCTGCCAGAAAGTCTGGACAAGTAAATTTGGATTTCTGTAGATCAATAGCTGAATTGAGCAGATTGAGCAGGTTGCACTGGATCTTTGCCCTTTGTGCGGCCAACAGTGTCCACTTAAGGTGAGAACAGGGATAACATGCACATCCTGCATTGTACAAACAAAAGCACAATATCAATTAAGAATGATTTCCGGGAACACACTACAGTGCATGGTCTGAAGGCAAAAGAAATCTTTGGCTGTGCTGAATGCAATCACAGGAGCTGCAGCAATTTCAACAAATGCTTCAATAAAATTGTTTCTAAGCTCTTGCAAATTGCAATAAATTATAAGCCATACTTTCAAACAATCATTTGAGCTTCATCATAGACAGGATGGATCTAGTAAGTCATCTACAAGCAGAGCCTGGGTGTAGTATATGATTCTAACTATGCTGCAAACAGTCTGGTTCAACAATCTGAGAATTGGAAAAAAAATTCTCCCAAATCCATAAGATCGTGTATATAACCATATTAAATGATGAGCATTAAATTTTGACTATCTCACATCCCTTGGTTATCCAGAGAGACTAATCAAGACAAAAACCTTGTTGCAGAGGGTACAGTAGACTTACAGATATGTTGACAAGCTTTGTCCATCAACACATTGCCTTTAAATCCTGAAAAGGCAATTCCTATGCTGATGGACAAAGCCATGTTGCTTGAAAGTCCCCTCAATTTTCAGCACCAATATCTGATTGTCCAGCTAGTTGAATGCATGTTCTTTGGCAAAACCTGACGTGATGCAATGTCAAGCTGACACATCAGTCATGCTGAACATGTAAGTGGCCTTGACTGATTTGTCAGCAAGTCTCACAGATCTGACTTCATTGTGAAGACTTCCCGGAGATTTGTAATGTACACAAAATGTTCCTACAATCTAGGCTTGATGACACTGATAGAGCTTGGGCTTCTTCTTCTTCTTCCCCTACGAACACCCACATCCCAGTTCTACTTAATTTTTGTTTAAAAAGAATAGATGAAAATGCAGAATCACAAATTCTCCTGATTGATCCCTTCTGCAGCAGCAGTCTAGCTTCAGATTCTCCCGTCCAGAAAGCCCTGAAAATCCGTTCTTTGACTTGCCATATGTACAAAATCACATAGAAATCTCGACCCAAGATTACAGCCACATCGAAAATTACTGTCCACTGGATGATCTGATCAGGTCCTCCTGCATACATGATTAGCATAATATTACAAAATCAGATTCAAGCCTTTGCAACGTCATGGCCAAGTCACAGCTCAATAGTTCTTCAAATTGCCTTGACAACAAGAGATGGAGAAGAGAAAAAAGACGAGATGAAGAAGCAAAGAAACACAACAGATGGATTGAAGCAAAGAACAGAAGAGATCGAGCTGTTCAGCAAAGAAAAGAAGAGATGGAGAATAAGACTTTCCCCAGGCTGTAGGCAAAGTTGGTTGCACAATCTGCAATTACACCCAAGTCCTTCAGATCATCACAGACTTACTTGAAGCTTGTGTGGAAACTCTGGACAAATTCTCGTGGGCCGAATTCATACAGTTCTGTCCAGACTCTTGTTCAGCAATCGTCTTTGTCTAGTTGTCAGCTATCTGCTGCTGGTCGTCAAGAATGTGGTAGACTCCGATGCAGTCAAGGACGACGTCGTCGGCCCCTGAGAGCTGCCTTGCATATTACCATAGATTATATGCAATAGCCTCACCACCTCTTCAGACAACTTATTGGAAGCTGTGATGTGGTCGAAGTCGCAAGGAGCTGCACACGGATCGACCAGCTGAGTCCGTCGACTGATCGACCCTGCACTCCTTGAAGATCGACCCTTTGTGTCCAGGGGCGCTGAAGCTGAGATTGTGTTTTCTTTGATCGATCCATGCTTGACTAAGGACGTTCCAGCTGCAGGAGATGGAATTAGATTTCTCTTTGACGACGTTGTTCCTGACACTCTTAGACTGTCGAACGTCTGCTGTCGGACTAGACGTGGAGTTGTAATATTATTCGACGTGGGGTTGTGCTTAGACTGCAAAGCTCCCTGCAGTTGAGAACTTGCCGATCTATTGTGACTATTGCTGAGTGTCTTGGTAGCTTGAATGGAAGAGAGCATTCTGGCGACAACAGGATCCTTGGATTTCCGCCGAGCGTGAACTGCATGATGATTGCTTGTGGGAAGTCTGGCATCTTCTTTCTTTAATCTACAAGATTGAACTCGCGTACTACCCAGACCTGCTCCATTTCCTGCAGGCTGCAAATCGACAGCGAAACCCTCGGAAATCAGATCTGCAGAATGTGAATGAAGTTCTCGTATCTGTACTACCGTGGAGATTTTGGTGACTGCAGCAGCTGCTTTTCCCGCGACAATTTCAGCGCTCGGGTCCAGCAATGCTGCTACTCCAGGTGAGCCCTCTGATGGGAGCAGCTGCTCGCGAAGACAGACGACTTGCTTCTCAAGTGACAGGACCTCCTCTTCCAACACTGCCACTTCAAATAGCAATTTTCTTGTCTGCATGACCAGATCCATGTCAAGATCGCACATTGTTAGCACAAGTTCAACAAACCTTCTTTCAGATCTAGAAACCTCATGACGTCTGCTCTGCGTGCTTGTCTGCAATATAGAATGTATCGACATGACTAGGTACTGCTTCATCTTCTTTGTCTCCCTATAATTTTCTCCTTAGAAAGTTGTGATTCAAGGATCATGAATGAAAGGCGATTCATCACCTCGACAGGAAGATTATTCGGAATACGAGGCAGAGATCCCAAAGCTCTATTGAGACCACGGTTGAGAGCATTGCGCAGGTTCAACTCCTGCGCCAGGCTTTTCTGCAGCCTGGTTACCTTATCATCCACAACAAACCCCCAAAGATTTGTATGCAAATTTTTCAGGCAAGTGCAAAATCGGGGAGAAATCCTGATGCGTCTTATAAAACCAGTCGACAATGAAGAGATCAATAGCGGCCACGACGTCATGAGAGAACAGTCCATAGATCTCTCTGTCTGGATCATCACTTGTGAACATTGTGAACAATCCTTCGGATCATGTACTCAAAATTTAGGAATGTATGTTCACCTCTTTCTCCAAGGCAGTCCGCCGCTCTTTGCGTTCCCGCCGGCCCCTATCGTATACAGATATCTTCGACCTTGACGTCTGCTTGTGAACCTTTCCCGAGAAACACAACAAACGCAAATCGACTGAGCAACACAAGCACCCGAGGTAATGCAGCATGTAAAGATCGTGTTCTGTAAACATGAAAATATTCTATCTGTCGAGCTTCAGCTAAGAAGACATGTACGAACAGGACGTTGATCTTGAAGGTCTGTCTTAAGGCAGGCTCAGCCTCAGATGAGCAAGTCTAACAGGTTCAGAATATCGGGAATGATGATCAAGGGAGGCTGTGAGTACTGGAGCAGCTGCTGGTGACACGTTCCTTGCTTCTTGATGTGGAGGAAGGACGAAAGACGATGTCAAAACATGACATGATGAATCTGAAGTCTCTGTGAGAACGATAAGAGTTTGTATACAAGGCTTGGTCCTACATGTATGACTCGAGAGTGATTGATGAAGATTACCTTGCCAGGCTGCACATAAACACATTGCGTCTGACGTTGGTGAGAGTCGAGTCCGCGTACTGACACATCCGGCCATTGACGGTCGACCTGCATCGATTCCCCGATCCTCACCACATCCGCGAAGTCTGTAGCAACGATGCGCAGTTCAGCAGGAAACCTCATGAGCCCTATCAATTTTCTTATACTAGAGAGTCAAAACCAAATCATATCAGTGTAACGTCCTGCAATGCTGCCTAATCACTAGTATGTACATTGATTTTTTATATCAGTAGCAGCATCATATTCCGTCCAGACGAAGAACAAAGTCGAGAAGAAAGAAAAACCTACCTTCCAACCACAAGCGAGACGGCCGTCGACAAATCAGTCACGCCTGCACCAGACCGATTGAAAAGAAGTCGAATGAAACTACAGCTCTGTAGTACAAACTAGACTTAGAGCCGGATTTTGTATATGAACTTTCTTCAAGAAAACAAACTCTAAGTTCATAGAAAAAGCACTAGAGCTTCTTTCTCGAGGGCTCAGTCTTTCCTGACTTCGAACTTATCACTATGTTCCGACGGCAGAATATTTATGAGAAAGTGATGAGTGGAGTTGTTCACGATTGAGCAATGTAGAGTTGCACACAAACAAATAAATAGAACACTGAGACAACAACACAACATGATGATGTACTCACATGAATGATGTTTGGCAGATTTGTGAGAAGAAGGGCAACCGAAGCGGTTGCGCTGCAGAACAAAGAGGGCTTCACCAAACAAAAAGAAAAGAAAAACAACACAATCAAAACTCATGAGATCAGATGTACTTACGCAAACGATTTCGCCACATGAATTGACCTTTGCTTTTCTTGCAAAAGCTGACGGATCTCCAGGGGCGACTACTCAAGGGCGGGCACAGATGTCCATATGGATTTCCGTCGAGTGCGCCTGCCTGCGTGCCTGCACGCGAGCGGCAATTACGCAAAAAAAGAGCACCAAAAGGCTCCTCCACCTCCTCCAAAACCAACCTCCAAACAGGGTACGAGTCTGCACGTCAGAGAATAGTAAATGTACTTACGTGCGCTTCCTCTCACTGCAATCATAAGTTAAATAAACCAGTGTTTGGTCGGTTATTTCCTTCTTCTATTTTCTAACCGCCGGATACTAGGTCATTTTCTTTCAGATCACACAATGTAAAAAACACTTATTGTCAAACTAGAGTTATCAAACAAATTGGTTCATAACCGCTGGTTACGCATAGGGGTAGGTTATCAAATGATCAGTTGATAATCACATGTTACCCTGTTGGTTATTAGTCGGTTATATATATTTTTAAAAAATTTAAAATGATTATTTTCTCTGGTTGTTTTTTTGGGTACTAGTGTTAAAGATTGACAACCTACCTGGATGATAATCAGGTCATCCACGTAAGTTATTAAAAATTTGAAAATTCAATATGAAGTGGTTATCAATTTAACCAATTATCAAAAGAATCAAGCATCATCTCATAGGTTATTAATAATCAGCTTGATAAATGGGTCAAAACTCAATAACTGGCCAATGCTAATTGTAACCTACTTGGTAACCAAAAGTAAAATGATGATATTTTTTGTTTAATTTTTTTTTTTGATACTAGTGTTTAAAGATTGATAACCTATCTGGACCATAATCAGGTCATTGAGACAAGTTATTAGATTTTTGAAAATTCAATACCAAGTGGTTATGAATTCAATCAATTATCAAAAAAATTGAGAATTGTTTAGTAAGTTATTAATAATCAGCTTGACAATTGATTCAAAACTCAATAACTAGCCAACACTAGTTATAACTTACCCAACAACCACAATTATAATTTATTTTTTTCTATTTAAAAAATAAATTCCTAGTGTCTAAAGATTGATAACCTACCTAGATGATAATTGGGTCATTCGAGTAAGTTCTAAGATTTTTGAAAAGTCAAGATTAGGCAATTGTCAATTCAACTAGCTATCAAAAAAATAAAAGATTACTAGTTTGATAATTGGGCCAGAATTCAATAACTAACCAACATTGGTTCTCATGCAAAGAATTGATCGTGTATCACTTAGGATGATACCCAAGAAATGATGCTTAGATTTCAAGGTATCTAACTTGAGATCTTTGGTTCACAAGTACTCAAGTTTTTTTAATATTCAAATTTTGATGTACCCATATACATTATAAAAATAACCTTTACATCCAATTCTTAGGGGTTTAGGAGTAGGGATTCTAGGCTTAGTTAAAGTTTAGGGTTAAAGGTGGCAGCAAGGTTTAGGTTTAACGTGGATGTTGCATTGGGTTTGAGGTGCACATTGGAGGTGTTGTTTTTCCCACATGGGAAGTAGGATTATAACCCCAAGTACATTGTTTTTGGTGTTCATTGTGTTGTTGAAGCTCATCAATTTTGTTGTTGGTTTTCATCATGTCTGTCAATGAACAATTGAAGTATTGACAATGTTGTCGGTGTTCATTGTGTTCTTGTTAGTTGTGAGTGTTCATCATGTTGTTGTTAATTGTTGGTGTTCATCATGTTGTTGCTAGTTGCAAGTGCTCATCGGGTGAATGCATGGCATGGTGGTTCAATTTTGACAGATGAAACATTCCATAAAAGTCCATTTGATAATTTAAAAATGGTTGTTTATTATTATATCAGTATTTAAGTAAGGGATTATGTAGTGGTTTAAACTAATAAACTCAATATGAAGGGTTGCCCACTTAAATATTTCAATGTCATTTGCTATAGGGGGGAAAAGAAAAACTTAAAAAATTGCAATTTATAAAAACATAGAAAAAATCCCCAATTTTGTCCCCAATTTTAAAAGTTCATAACTTAATTTTGGCTTAGGTTTTTGACGCAAAGATTCCACACATGGATTTATTATGTCAAATTATATCATATATTAAATCCGTGTAAATGGTTTGAAGTGAAATTCAATGTCAAGATCTCAATTTTATTTCATCCCAATTAGTTGGTCAATCCATTATACTTTTAACTTTGAAAGTCCATTACAAAAATGAATCTACATTTTTTGAAAAAACATTGTACATGTATATTAATAATCAAGTTGTTAATCTAGATTTAATAGATATAATGGCCAATTGACAAATCTAAACATATATTATTTGCCATAGGTATTCACACCAAGGATACCTTATCGAAATCATGTGCATGACACACAAAGTGGGGCACCATACTATGCATTCACCCCATTGTGTGGTTGGTTTTCATCATGTTCATTGACAAACAACTTAGATATTGATATTGTTGTTAATGCTCATGTGTTGTTGCTAGTGCTCATTGTGTTGTTGAAGTTTATCATCATGTTGTTGGTGTTAATCATGTTGATGCATGTGTTCATCATTTTTGTTAACTTTCTTAAGTACCACCATTGTTGTTCATAATGTTGTTACTAGTGCTCATCATGTTACTTTCCTTCTCTATAGTTGGTATTACCCTACCCATGCATTGTCCTATAGGTTAAAATTCATTGGAGGCAGAAGGTGGTTGGTTGTAAGTCTTTGGCCAAAAAAATTACATTTTAAGTACATGTTCATTTTTTCCCAAACTTGTGTGACTTTTTGTTCATTATTTATATGTGTTGATAATATGTTTGGATTTGTTTATGTAAGAATAGTTTCCAAACTGGAACATTACTTTCAACCTTAACTTTTCCATTTTATTACCAATGGACATTTTGAGGTAGTTTTGCAATTTATTTACATAACTTCATATGTGAAAAGTGGGCCAATTCTTGAACTATATGTGTAAATTTTCGCATTTTGCAAAACTAAAGAGAATGCATTTATTTGGTTTATTAACACATTCTAAAAATGGAACCAAATTTCCTAGATGAAGGATGTGATGTGTTCATGAATGAAAATGAAATAAGGCTAGAGGAAAAAATGAAATTGGAAGGTTTGAAGAAGTTGCAAGCTCTTAATTGAAAAATGATGATACAATGTAAGTAGTGATGAAAAAATGGCATGAACAGTTAAAGGGGAAAAACCATCGTAGAAATTCTTCAACTTGAACATTTTTTGTGTTAATGATGAATCACCAATTAACATTAAGGTGCTTGGGAATTTGAAAATTGAGAATCTAAATTGAGAAGATACAATAACACAACATATAACACATGACTTAATTGAGAATTTGGGTTCATTAACTATTGAAAACCATTTGCCCATTTAGTTAAAAATTATTACTAAAATCCATTGAGAAGACAAAACAAAAAATATGTCTTACTAGTCTTAGTAGAATGTGTTTTTATTATTAAAAGTCTTGATTTGCAAATGTCCAAAGGGGCACATGATGTTTTTGCATTTGTTTTGAATTCCTTAAGAGAAGATTGGGCACATTATAATTAATTTACCTAAAGCATTTGAAACATCAAGCCAAGTGTAAAATTTCATAGAAAAATTATCATTAAATGTAATACCTCTTAGTACTTTTGTTGGAATTGTAGAAATGTGATAGAGTTTTGCAAATCAAAATAATACTTTGTTGGACTATTATATCATTCACATGTGCTTTGATTTCACAAAATAATGTTAGATTAGGACATAAACCATCATTTATTACAAAATTTTAGAGAAAATTGTTTTTCAGATGTCCATCATGATGCACGAAACTTGGATAGGTATTGAAAATGATCAAACTATGACATTTATTTGTGTACATCAGAGCATGCATTCACCCAATGTAATTTATTGATTTTTTCTTAAAATTAATTATTTAAATATAAATTTAGTGCCAATAATTCATTTTGAAAATATGTATGTACAATATTCATAAAATATGCCATTATTTCATACCATAGTAAAAAATGTCTTTTTACTTCAAGTGTTTTCTAAAATTTATAAAGAGTGACCTCCTTATGGTAATTGTAGAAGAAAAAAATTCTAAGGGCTTGAAATATGTTTCCATTAAATCTATTGAAGTGTATTTCTAGAATTGTATTATGTGGCTTAAAAAGTTAAGGAGAGGAAAATAAGAATGGATGAAGGTTTACCCAGAAAATTCATTACAAGGAATTTGCAAATATACAATTGGATTAATGACTAATTTTTAATCATAATTACCACATGTAATACGGCTTGGCCTAGTTGCCTTATACATGTTGCAACCCTAGCCTTGGCCTTGTGACCAAAGCAAGGGCTTGCAAAGGTGCAGGCCAAAAGTGAAGCCCAGGAGTAACATTTCATGTTTTCGAAAATGTAGGAAAGGGTGAAGGAATGAACCCCACATTCCCAAATGATTTCCCACTTTGGGAATTGAAGTCCAAATGGACTTCCAAATTTTTAGAAGGCCATTGCAAGGGTCAAAACTTATTGGATTGAAAAGTTTGTTATACCATTGAAAAGCTCTTGGAACGTAGATGTCTAAAATGGGCTCACATGACCCATTTGGGTACTTAAAACATAAATTATGGCCAAAAAAGAATCGAGAGTCAAATTGACAATTTGACACCCGACCATTAAAAGTCAGGAAAATCGCCCTAATTTACTTGTGTGTAGGTGGTGTGTCACATACCATTGAAAAGATTTTGACAAGAGCTACAACTTTGCTTTTAACCTTACCTTAGTTAAAGGTCTGCACAAAAAAATTATGAGCCACCAAAGTTGCAAGAGTCCCAATTTCGGGAATTTTGGGACTCCCAACTCGGGAATCACGAGACAAAATGACATTTCGTGTTTGCCCATTAGTCGTTTGTGCACCAAAAGTGCTTCAACTATGCATTAACCAACTTGTTGTTTTGTTTGTGCAGGTCCATGTGAATAATTGACCCACTTGTCATTTAGCTTAATCCCCATATTAAAATTCCAGCATGCCCCCTTTACCCTTAAAATGTATGAGCCAGGGAGTGGACCCCAACTCCTTATCCTTTCAATGTTTTCATCTTTAGACTCACATTTGAATCTATCAAAGAATTTGGGGCTATGTTAGTACGAGTCACATGAAATTCTAATGGAAAATTAAAACATGTGGCACTAAGTTGCAATGGCATTCACATTATTTATATTTATTATTTTGATATTAAAATATTATAATTTATATATTTACATATATTATTTTTAATTTCATTAAGTTCAACATGTACCATGTTGACATGTGTCATTACATAGGCTAGGTTTAATAAACTAGTTTAAATTGCTAGGTAGGCCAAGGTTTATTGTGCCTACCTAAACTCACTTAGTAGGCACCTAACTTAAGTAGATAATGAATATTTGATCAACATCCCACCGTTGACCACAACCAATGTCATTTGTGGGGATTGATGCTTGAACCCCAAGGATGGAAATCAACTATTTTACTACCAAACCACCCCAATTATTTTGGAGAAATTTTAATGTGCATTCTATTCAACTTGTTTCATTTAAAATAAGGATATATAAAACATTATTTTTGATCTTTAATATCTTATTAAGATTTTGTCCAAATGATAAGTTTAAAGGTTAAACTTAAAATTATTCCTATAATGTACACAAATACATATTTTTCTTCTTGAAAATATAAATTGATTTGAAAAGAAAAAAATTTGAATTTCATTATTGAATACAATTTCAACGACTATTCCATGGAGAAAATAAATTCAATCACATGATTTATAATTCATAATATAATAATAAATAAATAAATAAATAAATTTCATACCTTAAACCTACATTTGATTCTAAAAATTATATTATATAAAGTTTCTTTTAATAGATCATAATTTTACTAATAAAGTTGAATTTAAATGTGTGATATTTAATTTACTCTCATATAATATTTATAAATGGATCATAATCTAATTCTAATAGAAATATAATAAAATTTCATATATTATTTTTAATGCAAAAGATTAATATTAATAATCAATTTTAATTTTTAAGGATCAATTAATGTCATATAATTAATTGATTTTATGGAACTATAAGTTTTATGATGTTTACACATATAATATCTTAACTTTTACTTAAAATTATGATAAAAATTTTATGTAAAAATAAATTAAAAATTTCACATGTCAAACCTCTATTTGATTTAAGAAATTATATTACACTATTTTTCTTGTAATAGATCATAATTGTAACATAAAAATATAATTTAGATGTATGATATATAATTTATTCACTATATAATGTTTATTTATGCGTCACAAATTACTCCTACTACCTAGATTATTCAATAAATAAATTACATTGCATACCTAATTAAGTAATCAATTAAAAAAAAATCACATATCAACATGATAAAATACCTACTACTTAACCCACATACATATGACCTAGTAACTATTTACTACGTACTAGTTATCCTACTTACTGCCTATTTACTAGATTAATTGCATAGCCTACCTAATTAACTAATTGTACACATTACATTATTTCATTCAACACAATGAAATACCTATTACTAATTAGCCTACATACATAGTACCTAATACCTACTACTTATTACCTGGCCTATTAATTAATTAACTAATTAAAAACACTATGACATATCATCATGATAAAATACCTACTAATTAACCACATACATATTACTTATTACCTAGCCCTATTTTGACCATTAATTGAAATTTTCACAAACCCTACTACACATTTAATGGTTAGTTCATTGAAGAAAGTCAAGGGAAAGCAATTAGATCACTAAATCCAACAATCTCATTGGCCAATTCAATTCTTTTTCACATTTAATTATATGTGCATGTGCAACTAGGATTTATAATCGCAAATCAAGTTCAAAAGATGCCATGTGGTATCCAATGGCTTATGAACCACCATCCAAGTCGCATAAACAAACTAGGTTTTCATCTATTTTGGGATGCCACTAAAAATGGATGATATAAGTGTATTTTTCATCTTCATTTTCATCCAAATCAGCATTAGTCACAAGTATAAATTACATATCCAACTGTAAACTGCTTTGTAATTGTTTTTACAAGTTACACTATTGAGTTGGGAACTTTTGAAAGGATATTAAAAAGGAGGTCATTCAAATGATTAAATCTTTGCTTTATTTCTTGACAAGATAAAATGAAACAAGAGTTCATAATATGCTAGCCTTGATGTTAGATTGTAGACTTAAAAGTTTCAAATTAATCTTTTACTTTACTAGTCATGAGCATGCATACGACCATAACTAAAGAATATAATAAGAAATCTTTGTTTCTTATGCTCTTGAAGTCTTATCATGATTTGCATCCATTGTTCAAAGCTAAAAGTTCCCTTGCTTACAAAATTGATGAATATAAGAGCTTAAACAATTTTAGAATGGTAGTTGGCACTAGCAAACCTATAAATGAACTTGTTAACATTCACCTTGAGAAATTAATATACAAGACAAAAAGATTTGTTTGAATGTAGAGATTTGAATATAATGATCGTTGATTTTTTTGGCCCATGAAAAATTGAAAAAATATTTGAAGATCTTAATTTTAAAATCTGAAAACAAATTCAAAACATTAGTTTAATATGATCAACTAATCCAAATGAGTTAAAATTTATTGTGAAAAAATTGGTTGGTGATTGTATTTTTAAAAACAAAACTTAGACAAGGTAGCAAATGTTTTTTTAAAAATATTTTGGACACCAGTGTAATTTTTAAAATTGAAAATGTTTTAAACCAAAATAGGCAGTTATGAAAAAAAGTTAATGACCAACCAACATTAGTTATAACCCACCCCAACTCCCCTCTCCCCCCACAACTAACTATTTACTTGGCAATGATCAAATGTTAAACAATGTTTTTTTTGGGGGTGAGAATTCACAAAGTATAAACATAAAAAATGAAAACAGAATATTTTGTCACAAATGCCAATATTTATTCTAGAAAAACCATAAACCAATATTTAAAGAAGATTTTTGTCACTTTTGACACAAAATTTAATTTTGGGGCAATTTTTTAGTTTTTTTTTCATACCTTAGCTACAAATGATGTTCCACAAATTTATCTAAATGATTCTAAAGAGGGCAAGTCAATATTAAAAAAGAAATCTAAGTTTATCTTATGGAATTTACCAAGAAATCTCTATAACACTTTGGACCAAAGCGCGTATGGAGTAGTTTATTTCATTGAGTTATCACAACATATTTAAAGTTGAATGAAAGACCTTGCATAATATATTTGACTATTGGAAACTTGAAATACATGAATCTAGATTACTAGAATGGGGACTAGGTTTTTTTCATCGATTTTGTGGTTTTGAAAATTTGAAAAAAAATTCCAATTTTTTTTAAAATATACATATTTACTTAAAAAATATTCCAAAAAGTATCTAAAATTTGTTCTTGTCACAATGTGAAAATTTTCATAGAAAAATTATTGAGTCTTGATTAAGGATCAATGTTTGTTTTTGGTGATTTATCACCACCTTTTGATGTCTAATTTGACCATATAATTCCTATGCTAGGTTTTTAAAAATAATATGGCATTAAATAGTCATATATGCACCTTGTTGTCATGGATTTTGCCATTGCAGCATCCATTAAGGCACCCTTGTAATAAGATCCATATATATTTGCAAGTTGAATATGACACCTTCGAATGAAATTGCCTAAACTAAATGATTGTTGCTCACAACATTGTAGTACAATGCATAAACATTATACATTGATCATAATTCACTAGAAGTATCAACCCTAGATTGTAGAAGTGAAAGTTTGAGGTCTAAAATTTGGTAGGTTGGTGGTGGTAGTAAATCGTGAATATCACTTATGTGCAATTATGCATATCACACACATGATTATTTTTATACTATGCAAGTCACTTTAAAGTTTTACAATATTGCACTAAATGATGTAGTTGCCATCTTCCAACAAGAACAATTTTTTCAACTAAATCCCTTTTCTTTTCATCAACTTGTTTACATGTCGAGTTTGTGAGCTTTGTTGGGAATTGAGAATCAATCTTGTTGAATGTTGTAAGAGTTTAGGGTCTTGACTCTTCTTGATATTCAATAGTTTAGGGTTTAAAATCTTGATTTCAAGCCTTTGGGATTTAGGGGTTTATGATTTTGTTGTTAGTCACTTTGCAATGTTTAAACAATATTTGGAATGCTTGTGGTGCTTGCAACTTCATCATTCAACCTTCAACCTTGCAACTCCCATTAAGCTTCATTTGCAACCCACCTTTGGATTTTAAATGCACCATTTTGGGACATCCTTTCAACTAAGAACATTCACATTTTGCTTTTTTTTTCTAGAACAACCTTCACATTGCAACTTCATCCTTTGGCATTGTAGTTGATGTCAACCATGAGCATGTTCAAGCATTTCATGTATGACTAGATATCTAAACATGAGAAATAAACATGCAAGATGAAAGAAAATCAAGGTAAGCATCCCTAGGATGGCATAAGGTATGATTTACTATTGTCCATGTTTTATGCATAAAAAGATGAAGTCTTGTATGTTGTTAATCTTCACAAGATAGTAGTTCATTAGCTGGCTTGAAGGGAGATTGGGAAGTAAAAAAATGGGGGGTTCAACTTGCAATGATATTTGCTAAAGTAAGGTCTTCCAATGACAAATTATGAGACTTTTACATCACAAACTTACTAGGCTTTGTAGGTTTGTACAAATTTCATGTGAAATACGATTTTTATATATTCATACAAAAATTGCATGAATTCCATATCTTATGGTTAATATGAACAATATTTGTACGTATTTAATATCTTAATATTCAAACGGATGAAGCATTGCTTTTGAATAACATATGTGAATGTTCATGTTTAATACACTAAAATTGCATAGTTTTATATTAATTTATATCACGATAATTGTATAAATTTAGTTTAAATGTAAATCGTACGTACTTCACATCAAAACATCATAAGTATAAAATACACATCATTTATATATAAGTAACATTTATATTTTTTGTGCCATTTTTACATTTCAAAGTCCACAAATTTTATAGGAACATATTGTTCTACAATTTTCACATGTATTTTATTGGAATTTTGTAATATCAAGATTTATTCTCATTTAAAAAAATAAAAACATGCCAAAAAAACATTGGTAGATAATAACTTGGGTTGGAATATTGCAAAATGCATGAATGATGTGGTTTTGTAGTACATTAAAGAAGTTGTTAAAGAGTTTCTTTTATTGTCTTTGTATATATGAGGTGATAGTTACCAAAAATTAGTCTTCGAATTCAATTCATGGGTTTGTATTAGAAAATTGGTGGTAGGTTATTATTTTGTTGAACTTGGAAATGGCCACTAATGGTGTGATTACAAAAAAACATCTATGAGGTAATCTTAAACATTTTGTTGATTCAAATAAGATTCACAATGTTTGAAATTGGGTAAAAACTTGTTTTTATTCAAACAAATGGTGGTTCCAATTTTTTGGGTGTAGGGGGTCCATTCACAATAAGGAACCCACATTCAATTCCTTAATGTTCGTTAAAAGTGGTGGGTTAGTAAGTTAAGATGACATGAAAAAATTGGATTGCATTATGAAAGGTATTATTTTAAAATTGTTTTTTACAAATCAACCAAAAAATAAAATGATGGGTTTAATAATGGTGTAATTTACTATTATGTAAAATAAATATGAAATATTTCTCATAAATATGTCATTTTCAAATCATTGCAAATCTTTGTAGGACTCTTTTAAATTATGAGAATATCATTTAAAAAGTGTTTTTCGCTTTCTTGTATTCATTGGATTCATTTAAAACTTAACCAAATGTTCCCATAATATATTAAAAATATTTGTGTATATTACACCACACACTTTTGACATTGACTTGATTTACCATTTTAAAATGTGAAAAACTTAGTAGTGGTTACACATGTTGTGAATTATTTTATTGTGAATTTACTTAGGAATACTACTTTTGTGTAGATCAAGGAGAAAGTTGTTTTTTTTTCTTCTAGAAATCCATTGTTATGCACACAAAACAAACTTGGTGGTACAAAGCCTTTCAACTTTGTCCATACACTATGCCAAAACTTGACATTTATGACTTAAACAAATATGATTAGTGATCATTTTCTAGTCATATAGTCATATATGCTATATTTTAATGTCGACTCATATTCTTGTAACCATGGATATGACAACATGACTAAAAGTCTTCATGGATAGGACTATGTAACTAAAAATCTTCTTCATGAACACCATATAATTATTTAATAATATACAATTTGAAACATTAAAAACTTGTGAATTAAAAGGAAAAATAACTAAAAGGTAGACATATGTATTTAATAAGCATATTATACACTTGTAGATGATCAAACACGTAATTAGTACACAAATAATTCATACCTTATCATTTCTAACATTTTTGCCTTATAGTCCATAATTATTTAATGTGAATTTCTAAATAGTGGCTAAAAACAATTTGGGGGAAAATTTCCCAAAAAATGGAAAAATATTTGCGAAAGTTTTTGAAACGATAAAATTAAATAAAAAATTAATGCCTAAAATATGATTAAAACATTCAATTTGGGTTTCTTGCTTAAAGGTTTATTTAAATGAACATATTTTTCGAATTTTTCGACATTAAATAATGAAATATATTCTTATTAATGATGTCCAAGGAATTTCAAAAGAAATCAACCTGCCCCAAAATGGAACTTTTTTTCATGTTTCCATGTGATGGGTAGCAAAGAATATAAAATTTGATCTTTATTAATTTATCAAAGTAATTGGTCATACAACTTGGAATTTTTTTATAATTTATATTAAATCACATTTAATGACTAACAAGAACATTAAAATTAAGATTACAATTTATTACTCAGAATAAAAATTGATAAAAATTATGAAAGTAAAAAATATATGTGTATAAATTAATAATTATGATATTGAAATTATTTTTATAATTTTTATGAAAATTTTAAAATGTTGTAAATAATATTATATGTTTTTATAGATAACAAATTTTATTGATTTGTTATATTGTTAAGACATGGTTAAATACACTATATATATAATACCAAAAACTCCATGCTGATTTAAATATGTTTATTTAAAAATCATTTTATGAAAAAAAGAAAAAATCTTCAAGATATCATTGTTGTTTAAATCTATGAAATAATGAAGATTCCAATGCATTCTAATCAAATTACTTGATATTTTTTAAAAAATTCTTTTATAGATGTGTAGATCTTGGAAACAAAATTTAAATGAAATTTATTTATTTTCATTTGGACAAAGTAAGATGTGAGATAATGTTGTAAATTTATTTCATATCCTTTGTCGGCAAGTTCAACTTTGCATATTATATAAATATATGAAGAAGTACTAGTCTACACACAATACATGCATTAAATGTACTCAAAGTGCAAATATTACTTGTGATGAACTAATAAAAAGTGCTTGTCACTAAAAATTAAATAGGAACCTATTTACCTATTCCTACCACCTATGCCTATTTATGCCTACCTACCTACCAAATGGCTAGATTGAATTGAAATATATAATATATTCCATATTTAAAATGTTAACCCAACGAACAAGGATGAACAATCTAGCTAATATTGTATGGCATATATTATCATAGTTATGGGGAGTGACTAAGATTTACAACTAGGACAAAATATGACTAGTGAATAAACGACATGTCCATATTCACTACATAGTCATGTAATCATGAATGGTATTTACAACTACAAACTAAGTCATGGGTCTAGTCATATTTGTCATGTTTTGGTATAGTGATAGTGCAGTAATTGAAAGACTTGTTCCAATCCTTCCACTTTTATTTTAGATGAAAGCACAGAAAGGTTGGGCAATATTTCACCAAAAAGTTGATGTATAATGAATATCATATTACACAATAAACTAAAATCTTGATAACAAGCCAAAAAACTTTAGAATTTGCATGACAACATTTTGGAACTCAAAGTTCACTTGAATCAAAATTAATCTTAATTCAACAATTAGATGAAAAGGATTGGATAAAAGGCTGAAAACACATTGGACAAGGGGGGCGGGGGGGGGGCAAGATTGTTGTAACATT
>Ga0209208_10001882_pt1 | contig 30022 bp, 28 predicted proteins | sample S1TSphfallax_3_FD_187694 | JGI IMG/M metagenome (GOLD analysis project Ga0209208, IMG submission 187694) | Host-associated microbial communities from peat moss isolated from Minnesota, USA - S1T2_Fd - Sphagnum fallax MG (SPAdes) (version 2) | ecosystem: Host-associated > Plants > Peat moss >...
AGGATCATCACCTACGCGCAGCTGCTACAAAAACCACCAACACACCACAGCAGCAGACGCCGCAGAGAGAGACGCAGCAGAGCTTTCCCTTTTGTTTTTCTTTTTCGGCAAAGGAGCACTTCTTCTGTCTGTCTGTCTGTCTCTCTCTCTCTCTCTCTCTCTCTCTCTCTCTCTCTCTTTCTGTGAAGGGCTTCAATAGCCCCAGAGCTTGACCTTGTTCTCTGCGTGTGTTTTTTTCCCTCCCCCCGCCCCCTTCCTGTGCAGTAGTATTGAATTCCGGGGTGAAGAAGCCGTGAGGCAGAGCAGCAACATGGACGATGACTGGGGTATGTGTTCTTTCGTTGGATCTGCTTTTGTAGTTCTCCTGAGATTCTTTCTTTTTTTTGTGTTTTCAGGAGTGTTAGACTGCTTGCTAGACCTGTAGGCGGTTTGATCACGGCTAGATTCATGTCCTTCCTTGCGATATGGATATGATCTCCAGCTTCAAGCAAGAAGTTTTTTCTTTTTTTTTCTTTTTGCATGGAAGGGTATTGCTGAGCTTTTCTCTAGGAAGTAATGAATTTCCTTTTGTTGTTGTATAATGAACTCATCACTGCTGCTGCTGCTGCTGTTAAGGAGAAAGATGAAAGTGTCCTTCCACTATGAAGGATCCGATTTAGGGTTTCTCACATAAAACAAAAGTTTTTTGTTCGGAGCTGCAGAGTCGGAAGATTTCGTGCCTGTGGCGCCAGTGCTTGCCAAGGAAGCGCCAAAGAATCAGTGGGATGATGAAGATGTGGAAGAGGAGGAAGTGAAGCAGTCCTGGGAAGAGGAGGACAAGCCCAAGCCTGTAAGTGCTTGTAAGTGCCCTATGCGCAGCATAGATCGTTTCAGGGTCAGTCTATTCTTGTTGAGTATGGTCTGATGCAGCCAGTTTTGTACAAGGGAGTCTTTTTGGCTAGCTCACAGTTCTTCAGTTAGTGCACATACCTGTTTTATGTGAGGTTTTCTCCTTTTTTTCAAGGTAACTGGTGGCCAATTTCTCAGTGAGATGAACCCTGAGGGTGGCTACAAATGGGTTCTCTTTTGTTTCTGTTGCTGCACAGGTGCCAGCTGTGGTAAAGCCAAAGACAGAGAAAAAAAAGGCAGTTGATACAAAGGCTGCAAAATCATCTATTCAAGATGACAGGCTTACCGATCCCCTGGCTGAGAAGCTACGTCAACAGAGGTAAATTCATTCTCACTCCTCAAAAATTTTGACCACTGTTGGATGCATGATTTGGGTAGTTTTTTTTCTTTTTGGCAAGAACTTGTGGTGCAAGAACTGTTGGATGCATCTGATTTTGTGCCACAAGGCCAAAGTGACAATACAGGGCTTGCTTTCATCTGTATGTGGTATGAAACAGGCTTGTAGAGGAGGCTGACTATCAACACACAACAGAGCTCTTTGGTGAGAAAAAGTCTGGTGGTGGCCCAAGTCTAGATGGTTTCATTCCCAAGTCTGAAGCTGATTTCCTGGAGTATGCTGAGCTTCTTGCACAAAAGTTAAGGCCTTTTGAGGTGAGACTTCCACTGTTACCAATCACAAGCCATGTTTATATCAGAGTACTGTGCAGCCATTATCTTTTGTACTTCTCCTACTGGCTTTCTTTATCATGAGTATGGAGAATTCTTGATGCTCGTGAGAGTTCCTCTCCTACTGCTTCTTCATTTGCTGAGGCTTGTTTTTGGCCCAGCAATAACAGGAGATTGTACTTTTGTTTGAATGGTGTCTCTTTTGATGATCCACACATGAATCATTCCAGCAGAAAATGTACATAAGTGGAGAAATAAATGAGGAGATGAACTCGTTTTCAGTAAGCAAGACTCTGTTGTTTGCACAATTGCATCCATTACTACTGTGGTTGTGAATTGATTCCATTCCCATTTAAGGTAGAATGTTCTTTTAACATTTGATCTGAGGACTACACTGGTATTACTCTTTAACATGGCAAAATGTGTTTGGCCTTGTTATGCTTTGCCATGCAGAAAAGTTTTCACTACATGACTCTACTTCGGGCTTTGATGAGACATGCAGTCTCATCTTTGAAAGCTTCTGATGCGAAAGAGGTGGCATCAAGCATGACTGTTATTGCCAATGAAAAGCTTAAAGCTGAGAAGGATGCAACAGCAGGGAAGAAGAAGACAAGTAAGCCTTAGTGACAGTTTGGCAGTCTGCATGGTGTGGAGTATGAAACTGTTAGATGTGTTAAAACTTGTAATGAAACCATTGGTCAAAGGAAAACTTGCAAACCAAACTCATATTAAAGTGTATGTATGATGGGATCATTGCTAACTTGTGCACAAATGAGATGCCTGGGATATTATGAGTTAGAACTTGGTAACCTTCTGAGAAGTGTATGTGTTCTGTTGCATAGCATCAGTGAACATATGTATTAGAGTAGGTCTGCTAGATTTTCATTTCTTGATACCTCAGTGGAACTAATGTTGGTAATTTGTCCACAGGTGCAAAGAAAAAGCAGCTCATTGTGGACAAGCCTGATGAAGACAGTTTTGCGGCTGCAACTTATGATGCAGATAATGATTTTGATTTCATGTAAAGAATTAGTTTGCCCATGTTTAGGGACTCTCATTGGGGTCTTGTTTTGGACTGGAGCTTTGAGTCATTTGTGATATTCAATGAAAGAGCAATAGCAGCTGACATCATGGTCTTCTTAGCAAATTGTGGAGATTTAGAGGCAATTTGCCACTTTTTCTAGAGAAAACTCAATGTGATCCTCTGAGTTCTAAATAACTTCTCGGTCATGTCTTGTTTCTTGTTAGATGTAGAGTCTGGCCTTTGGTCAATCTAGGGCTTGTTGTCTTGCAGCTAGGTTTGCATCCAGCCATCCTTTTGAAACATTTGTTTGGTAATCCTCAGTACTCCCACATGAGGCTACTACTTGTTAAGTCATGAGACTCGAACCCAGTCCTGAAAAGTCTGTTCAAGAAAACATCTGTCCTGTTCAATTGCTGCTACACCAGAAAACAGATTCAGAACCACAGTGCCTGCAACAGTAACCAGATGGTGATTTCTCCACTTCATGTTGCATTTTATCAAATGATTTCTAATTCCTCGCATGTGTTTCTTGTCCATAAAATCATGCAGGGAACTGAAGTAACAAATTGTTTGTAGACGGTTCTCTAGAATTACTTATGAGTGTTTCTCTTTACTATCAGCAATGGTGGTGGCTATTAGGTGTAGAAAGTAGATCGAGTGCTGTCAAGCTGCTCTGCACAATATACAGTACACTGAGCAGAATCCCCTCACTTCACCCTCTCCCCTATTTTTGCTCTATTATGTTCCCATATTGATCCCAATAGTTTGAATTTATATCAATTTTCAAGTTTTCAAGGGAAAAGGATTGAGTGAAAGGCTACAAACTTGAAAGAGATAAGTGATTAAATTACTTTAATGGAAATATCATGGACATGAGATGGCATGTGTTAAATTTTTTTTCATATTCATAATCCAGATATGAAAATACGCAGCACATATATGAAAAGATAAACTAATGTTAAACCCTAAACCCTCAAACAGAACTATTATTCGCTTGGATCATTCAACCATATCAGAGATTTGTCAGTAATTGTTGTGAAAAGAGGACTGTATGTTATTTGGCAAAGAAGGGAGTTATGCATGTGCAACAACAAAAGTTGATTGACAATCCCACAATGAGGTTCTTTCTAATGAAAGATAATTGGAATATCCGCCATTAAATCATGAAGGTCATTTTATCCAAGATTTAGTTGTGTGAATTTGATGGAGTTAAACTTCTTAAAATCATCTTTGAAGGTTTGAATGATTGGGAAAAAATTGGCTTTCATTATTATGGTATTGGATTTGACATGATCACAACTATTCAAACACTTGACACTTGGGCATGAAGAAGTTGTAGGGTTGGCCTTCGAAAAGAGGACATCATCCTTGTCACTTACCCCTAGAGGTTGAACCTAATCTTTTGATAATTGAAAGACTTATGATGAAAATTGTTGACACTAGTATCTTCCAATCAGAAGATAAAGACTTTGAGGATTTTTAAATGGTGGCTTCTTGAAAGTTTTTATTTTCTCACTACATCAATATGTGTTCTAGTTGATTCTATATTTTATTAAAATTTGAATAAAATTGGACAATTTTTTCATGATAAAAGTGATCAATCTTTTACTAAAAAAAACAACAACCAATTGCTATGAACAAGTTAATTCACTAATAATTAGTTGAATTCATTAATTAGTAATATACTAATAGTTACTCAAATTCATTAATATATAATTCATTAACTAGCATCTTGGTTCATAGTTAGATTGGGTTAAAAACCTAGACTAAGCACTTAGTATTCATTTAGGCTACGTTAAATACATAGGAATACAAGTTAAGCATCTAAGAATCTAGGTTAACCTAGGTCACCTAGCCCATCAACTTAAAATACAAATTTGAAAATTTGAACCAAAGTTGTGAATGTAAATGATTTTAGATTTTACATTAGGTGTAAATGTTTAATATCCATTTTTTTTAAATAAATTTTGATGAGACATATGAACATCAATTTTTTATTGTATAAATTAATAAAGGCCCTAGTATGTGCCATAATTGTTACTCCACATAGTGAGCAAACATTCGATTTTTGAAAAGTTATCACGTTTTGCCAAGGAACATTTCATTTTCTCCAAACCTTCCCCCTATTTTTGAAAAAGCCCTTATGATCTTTAGGATACGTAGGCTAACATCCCAATCCCTTGAGTTTTACCTTAAACTTTTGGCACAATTCAACATAACATGATAGTTTCTAATGGGATTTTTTGACCTTGAAATCATGACTTGTGATGTCCTTAAAGCTAGTCCAAGTTATGGATAGAAGATGAAGGAAGGTAGTTTGTTTTGTAGTTATGAGATCCAGCAAACTGGGATGCTTCAAATTGTGTTCTTGGTGTCTTTGGAAAGCTCTCAATGAGGAGGGGTGCATGATTCCATGACATTTGGACTTGTTGTGCAAAAGTTCTTGAATATTGAATGATTTCTTCACTGAAAATTAAATTAAAGCATAGCTGAGAATTTCAGAGGAATTGGAATGTGCTTTTGGTGTTGTTGGAAAGATCTTGATGGGCAGGATTTAATGGAATTTATTTGATAAGATTTGGATTCAGAATGTGGGAGATATTGATTTTTAAGTGATTTCTGCCACTGAAATTCAAATAAATTCCCAAAAACCAGGTTTTGGAAGGAAAAATCAGTTGAGGACGTGGTAACACTTGGGCCAATGGCACAGGCCATACTAGTACCTTATTATTACAAGGAAATTATCACAAAAAAATTTATCACGACTAATTGTAGTCAAGAGTTTTTTTTTCAATTTTGTGAAAAAAAAGATTTGGCTAATTTTTTCGAGAAAAGAAAAAGAAAATTTACTCATATTTACATTAGGGTAAAAAAAATCATATTTTTCTCCTTTTTTTTTGTTAAGAAGGACACTATTTAATTGGTAGTTCTTTACAAAACACTTGAATTATATTTATCTTAATCCTTATAATAAGAGACCTAAATTATAATGCAAAATTAATCCTTTTGGGGAAGGTTGACTCAGTGGCTTCTTTTGTGGATGCTTAGTCAGCAGGGTGGTCATTCTATCATTTTTGTAGTGGCTTTTATCTATTATGGTTTAAGGCTTAGGTTCTAGTGGCAAAAAATTGGAGGCATATCTAGCTACTTCAACTTTTAAAGCCTTCTTTTGTGTGTTGGCCACTTAAAAGGTTTGCAAGTGTTATGTTGTTTTGCCCTTGTTGGGCACACACATGAGTTACAAAGATTTGCTTGACCCATGACCTAAGTCAAGTAAAATTCAAATTTCAAATCATCACATGTTTAATGATGGAACTTGTTGCAAAAAAAATGAACAACTTTAGGAATTAGGATCAAATCCTATGTATTTAGGCGTCAATCGTTCTACAAACTTTCTTCTTTTCCAAGCTACTATGGTTTCATCATCTTGGAAGGTCTCCAAAATAAAAGAATCCTACTCAAACATCTTTACACACAAATGTAAGCATCTTCAATTGATTATGCAACTTATTTATCAAATAAACCAAATGTGCTAAAATATCACTTGTCTTCCACATACCCTGAAACTTACATCATAATTTGTTTAGCAAGCTTGAACCATTCAAGCATCTTCAAGATCAAAATTTGGTTAGCTCCCAACCTCAACCATGATCAATGGAAGGGATTGCAATCCTTTCTAATCCATCTACATGATTTTCATGGGATTATTCTTTTGGTCTAAATGAACAAATATGTTTGATTGTCCAAGTCTAAGCCATCTAGCAAAACATCACATGTTTTCTAAAGTGTGAGCCCAACATTTTTGAATGTTGCAAAATGGTCCTTCAAAGTGGCTAGGCGATACTTCAAGTTTGCTTCAACATGATGCTTCACCTAGTAGTGTGACATCATGCTTCACCTAGTAATGTAAATAAACAACGCCCATGGATGTCATGAACTTCACATTTTGGAATTGTCATTGTAGTTCAAAAAAGGTGAAATGTTGCTTTAAAACATTATGCATTCACTCTTCACATTTTGTTCCCATATGGTTGGAAAAACTATATCTATCTGCCATGATTGCTAATTTTCATCATGCAATCATGCCAACTCAAAACCCACACAAGGTACACACCACACAAAGTCAATGTTAAATCAACTAGGAATCAGGTCCCACACTAGTGGCAAAACTTCATTTTAGATGTTGATAAGATTGTAAAGGACAACAAACACATCGTCCTTGAATGTGATTTTGGTTGCATTGTGTTAACCCCATATATCCAACTATATTAGCTTCATAACTTCAACAAAATCCATAGGATATATGTATTATTCTTGTAACATTTTGACTAAACCATGCAATAATTCAATGGTATGAAAAAATGGAAGTCATGTTAAATATGAACATTGAACAACCTAGTGATGTTGACCTTGGATACATCACATGCAAGTCAATCTATTAGCATTTGCATGATGAAAGGTTTGTACTTTGCCAACACCTTTGCATGAAATAACATTGACAACCAATGAGTCTTCATGTTCTCTAAAGGATGTTCAATGCCTTCACATCCAACAAATCAATGAACCTCTTAAGCTCAAGAGGTCTTTTGCCCAATTGAAGGTAAATGCACAATATGGTGGTTCACTTTTTAAAATAATCGTATTCCACAAAAGTCCACGTTCTAATGTTAATTTTTAATTTTCTATGGTACCATTGGTTAAATGGTAATAAAATCCATGTATTAAAAGCAATAAATTCCATATTAATAGGATCCCAAGTAAAGATTCCAAACATATGCACCTTTGGAAAAAGAAATTAAAAATGAACGAAAAACAACAATGCTATAGATTTATGAAAATACAAGGTAATTTAAGGCATTCAAAAGTTCATAAGGAGAATTTTGCTATGATTCTTAAGGAACTTTTTCACATAAAAGTGTATTATTTCATTTTAACTCATATTCTAAGTCACTATAGATAATTTTGAATAAAATTTAAGATGAACTTTTGAATTTTCTATCATTCCAGTCAACTGATCAATCCATAATTTTGAACTTCAAAAGTCCATTACTATTAGCATATGAACTTTTTATCAATAAACAACTACACAAATATCTTCATAATAAAGTTGTTAGTTTACATTCAACTTCCAATTAATAGATATTAAAATATACTACTCACCATATGCCTTTGAACAAGGGGTACCCAACAAAAAATCACCATTGTGACACCAAAAGTGAGTCACCATACCTTGCATTCACCCTGGACAAAATATGAATACATTTTAGTTAGCATTTTTTTTATGTTGTCAATTAGTGTCCAGGTTCATCAAGTCTTCATAATCAAATTAATCCTATGTACAATGCAATGTAAAAGCACAAGAAAAAAAACTCGTGTCACATTTGATTTAAATGGTGACTCCACATCATCACAAAAACATATCTTTTACACCCTTAACATTGTGACTACAATGATTAACATGACTAAAAGTACTACTCGAGTCCAATTTGATCAAAGGGGTATTTATTATTTGTTTTGTCACCTCTAAAATTCGGGTATATTTGATATGACTAGGTTCATTTCACATTTCAATCATGTCAAACATTACCATTTACACATGTGGCATGTCATATCGAGGCATACAATATTGTGATTAATATACATCACTCCAAATGCAATGTGGTTTGTGACATGTTACATGTGTTAGATTTAAGTCATTTTCGATAATGTTATTTTGAATTTTTGATTTGTGCATGAAGATTTGAAATGGATTCATGTTTATGGTATGTGTTGACACAAGTTGTCACAATTTGAAGTTATTTGAAGTTGTAATTAGTTGGATAAAGACTTAGCTTGTGTCTGAGAAGGATGACCTTTCCAACGTGATTTGTAGAACTTCAAGTGGCATTCCTATAGCATTTTAAATCGTTTAAAATGAATAAGAAATAAGAAACTTATGAGGTTTGAAAGTAGGAATGGTCCAAAGAAAGAAAAAACATTTTGTAACTTGGAAAGCTTATATTTCTTATTTTTCTTCTTGTTAATTTTTAATTACTCCTTTTCTTTTACACTTCAAAGATGATTGTAGGATATTTGTAATAATTATGATTACTTAATGAAAATATGATTTTAATATTATTATCTAATTTAAACTAGTAATTAACTTAGGATGTTTGTGTACTCGTAGGTTAATTATTGTACCCTATTTACATTAATATTTTAACATAAAAAGTAAATTTTTAATACATAATATCTATTGAGTATATATATAATTAATTATCATTATAATTATAATTATTTTTAAAATAATCATGATTATTTATAATAAAATTTTATATTATCATATTGATTGATTTTAAATAAGTTTTTTGTTTAATCAAATTTACATTTTCTGAAAAAGATTCCAAATAAAATAAAATAAAATAATTATACTTGCCAAATAAAACATTTAAATATATTAGAAAAATAAAAATTGAAAACTCACAATACCTTTTTAAATTGTGGTTTAGTTTAGCTTAATTTAATTTAACATAATTTAGTTTAACCATAATTAATTTAACCTAACTTATTTTAGCCACTATTAGTTTTAGCCTACTTTTGTTTAGCCATAAATATTTTAGCCTAACTTAGTTTAGCCATATTTATTTTATCCTAATTTAATTTAGCCATAATAAATATATTATAATTTATTTTAGCCTAGTTTAATTTATTTAAACCATAATTCATATATTTTAATTTAATTTTTCCATAAATAATTTAGCCTAACTTAATTTAACCTAATAAATTTAGCCATAATTATATTAGCCTAATTCAATTTAATTATGGTTAGTTTAGCCTAATTAATTTAGTTTAATTTAGTTTATTTTAATTTAGCCATGGTTAATTTAACTTGATTTAATTTAGCTTAATTTCAATTAACAATAATTAGTTTAGCCCAACCTAATTTAGCCACGGTTAGCCTAAATTAGCATGGGGTTGACCTTAGTACTAGAGGTACATAATGCTATTATACATAGCCTATGTAAATATATTAAATATAGTAATTTAAATATGTATAAATTTAGGCCATTCTTTTTATGACATGTGTCCATGTTGTACATATTTAGTTGCACGTCAATTGCACACACAACCATATGGCCCAAAAATTATACAATAGCAAATTTGTAATTGCAAACATGATCAAGATAGTTGTGAATAACAACCAGTTGTATGTTAGTTGTGTAGTGACTGTTTGGAAACGACAATATTTTTAGTTGTGTATGCCACTAAATTGGATTTAGTTTAACATTTTATATGGTTTAGATGTTGCAAAGCTTAATATACTTCATATTAAGCTAATATAAAATATGATTCAAAGTGTGACTTTAACATTTCATGTCCAATTTTTCAAAACAAACCAACATAATTTTTTCCCATTCTTTTGTTCAATTTTTTGCAAAAAAAAGTTTGTTGCCAATGTTCATCCATTTTCATTTTTCATCCATATTTTCATCCATGAATATCATTTATCCATGAACACATTGCAAAATATCCATCCACATCACCAAATATTTTGTCCCATGTGTCAAATAATATTCTTCAAATATTATGTCGATGTCAACAAAATATTCGAAAATGGATTCACCCATGCTCACTTGTTCATGCTCACATGCTCACACTTTCACAAAATAACATCCCTGGTTTACTTGTGATCTATGCTTGGTCTTTTAGTCACTGTCATCAATAATATTTCAAGTATATTAGTTCTTATAGTAGTAGCTTTTAGAAGCTTCCCATAACAATAGTAGTTTTTCGCAACAACTATAATGTTATTATTCCATTGGTAAATTTTCCAACAATAATAACTTCCCATGCATAACTTTTCTAGTAACAACAAAAACTTCTTACATTAGTAGGAGTTCTGGCAACAATAATAGCATCCCTAGTAGAATAGTTTCAACAACAACTTCTTGCAATAATTTTATGAGTAGTAGGGTCCAAATTCTTTAAGGTGTACCAAACTTTTATCACAATGTCACCATTTTTTGTACTCTTTTACCTAGTCTTATTTTACCATATTCAAGACACAAAATGAATATATTGATGGAATCTAGAATTGTGACATTTTAAGATTTTGTATTGTAAAATATTTGACTTTTTTTATTCATTAACATTGTTGGGGATCCAAATATAAGGGAAAAAAGGACTTTGTTAAGGATTTGGTCCTTTTCATTATAAATCGTACACCTTAAAGGATTTTCACCCAATAGCTTTTCACGATAATTTAAGTTCTATTAGAAAAATCTTTTAGGTGAACTTTTTTTTCCCTTTTCGTCTTGCATATTGTAACTTGATTTAAGTTAGTTCTAAAAATGTGACTAGAAATTTTATTCCCTTTTTTTTGCATTGTTGAAATTACAACTGCAAAACAAGAAGAAGATTTCACAACACTTGAGACTTCAAGCCAATTGTCAAATGAAGATGAAATGCATATTTCTTTGTTGAAGTTAGTCCAATTTTCCTCCATTTAAGGTAATATTTTCTTCATTTATTAATGTCAATATGAACATTTAAAGTTCTCCTATTAGGGATATGGGTTGAATAAAATCCTTGTTGATTTTACACAACTAAGCCAAGTTTTGAACTAGTGATAGTTGCAAGTATGTTCCAAGGGCATTGTTTGTTATGAACAATGGGGATTTTCCTAATTGTGACCAAGTGCAACAATTAAGATGTAATATTTGCTTTCCACATGTTGTATCCCTTGCTTTGATTGAGGGAAAAACAAAAAAGAAAGGGATCATTGCATGCAACATTCATTTTGAAAAGGCACGTTGAAGCTAAACATCTAAAGCTTTTAGCAACATATGTTGAAGACCTTGCTATTGTTGATGACATTTTAGGGTCACAATCAAAGGATGATGAAAGTTGTAAGGTTATATAGCCCACCAAAAAATGCACAAAAGTAACACCAAATGTAATTTGTATTTTTTTTAGAAGTAAAACTTCTTGCAAGAAGCAAGATGAAACTCAAAGATTATTTCTAGAAGACTTGGTACTGTTCATGAAAAAATGGTTTTTCCCTTTAAACACGTGTGGATGTGTAAGTTAATTTTGAAGTTGGATTCTAGATTGATTTTCCCATTTCAAAGGACATGCTCCAAATAGATCCTTCCAACTAGGGTTGCACATTATTTAGATTTGCACATGTGACTTCAACTTGATGCCACACCTATAATTATAATTTGATTTGTGGATGAATGGGGGTAGTAACATACCTTTGCTCTTGTTATAAGGTTTTTTTTTTAAGATTGGAAGCTTCATCATGTCACAAATGTTTTTTTTTAACTAATGATATTAAAGGGCACAAGTTGAAAAGGCAATTGAAGGCCATGTTCGAAAACTTTGGCCTTATTTTTTTAATTTTGTGTTATGTGAAAGATGAGGGCATCAATTTGGTGAACATGACCTCAACTTTAACGTTAATAATTTCTTGTGAGGCATTAAGTTTCTATAATCCTTTTGATGGTGCATGTTTTCAACATGCCATGAACAAGGCAACACAAGATGTAACAAATGATGACAAGATTTCCAAAGATAGTGCTAATTAGTGTGAAATTTGCACAAATGTCCCTCAAATCTTGCATCGCATGGCCAAAATAATTAGGTTTTTTTTAATCTTGATTTTCACATTGCAATGCAAGCATTTGGAGTCTATGAAATGTACAATAAAATCAATCTTTTTTTTCCATTGTGCATTATAAGCAAGGTGACATGAACATGTCAAGAATTTGGTTTGCTTGAATGTAAATTGGCAACTGTAATAAAAATGCATTTTGCATCCAAGGTCGCAATGTTTTAAAAATGCTTGGCCTATCAAGCTGCAATTATCATGTGTTAGAATCAAATCAAATAAAGGTTTCAACAAACAAGATTTCTTCAACATAAACACAAACAATTATTAAAGCAATTTGTGAATGCATTTTTTTCCTATCATGACAACATGTATAGTTAGTCGACACCATGAATATTGGCTATTGATAGATTGTTTTTTCTTGGCAATCACATTGTATTTGAAACTTTCCAAGAAAAGATTAGAATTGTAGGCAAAAGTTGATGTTATTGAAAACATGGACATGTGCACCGAGATGAAACAACTTGGTGCCAACATGTAAGAGCAAGTAACTATTGTTTTGAAGCCCTTCCTTGATTTCCTAGATTTCTCAAGGCATTTTAAAGCTCACAACATGGTTGCTCTTATGTTGGATCTTCAATTTAACGACCTAAGTTTAATGGTAGACTATGTTGGCCATTTTTTTGCAATTGAGATTATTGCTACATATGACAATTAGTTCCTCCTCCCAACCCTCAAGACCTTATAACAAAATTTGCGTGGATGGTTGAATGTTTTTCCAAGTGTCGTGCAAGAAAATATATACAATACTAACGTTATTTTAGACTAGGAGTATCTCAAGATGAAACCTATTCAATGAACAAGTGTTTTTTTTCTTTTTGAAATCAAATTGTTTTCTTATTTGCACATTTCAAGCTAACTTATAATTTGGGTATTATGTATGCAAGTGCATGTTTGACACATTTGATGTGTTGTTGGAAGATCTAAAAGACCCTTTTCTTTGGTGGTCAAAGCATGAAGGGCAATGTTTTATAATTGTTTATTCAACTAAAACAATTTGAAGCAAACCTAGTTGTCAAATTGAGACAAAGATTTTTTTTTAATTACAAGGATTCTCCCAAGCCTTTGTAGTATCAACTTGGTTCAAAGAACTTGGATTTCCTAGTTCTCATTAAAAATTGGCATGATGATCCCACTATTAGTGTTAAAGATAATGGAGGACTTAAAGATGTGGATGAGTTTGGTGAGGACAAGGAGGACATATTGAATGTGATGAATGTTGAGTTTTTTTATGAGGTTGAGAACCATGTACATGATTGTGTGCAAAATTAGGACTTGTATGCATGATTTTGGTAGTATTTTGTTCATAATGCACACAATTTTTTAAAATTTTGATTTAATTCCTATGCCTTTATTGTCACTTTATAAATATTTCAATTCAATGATCACATTGGATGTTGTAAATGCATATTTTTAACCTTTCATGTGAATGAAATCAAAATTTGCATGTTATGGCATGTCCTTTATCTCATTTTTTTGGTTTTTTCCCTTTTACTTAGTTTTTGCACACTTGCAATATTTTATATGACCTAAAATTTCCTATACAATTTTACACTTACACTACCTAGCATATAAATAAAATTCCCTAAGCCATTTAAATATGAAATGTAAGTCCTAAACCTTATACATGCACAACATTGATCTAAATCAATTATAGAATAAAATACTCAACAAATCAAATCATGTTATTGAAAAAATTACCCAATAAACCAAATCATGTGTGTGTGAATTTGTAGATTTAGTAGGTGGGATTTGGAGTTGCAAATATTGAATATCATAATCATACTTAGAAACTCATGTCACAATTGTCACACCAATTATGATCACAAATAACAATATAAAAGCATTGAAACATTCTTTTGACAACAATATGTAAAAAATACCCAAAAAGTAAATTCTAACCACAACTAGTTCTTGTTGAACATAGTTATTTTATTTTTTCACAATCACATATGTCTATCTAGCCACACATTAGATCACCTCTAATCAACTTTTGCATGAAAATAATTGGCCACATGGATTGTGATGCAAATTTTAATAGAAATTTGAATTTAAAAAAAACTAATTCAAATCCCACCTACATGCTTGTGAAATTGTTTAGGGAAAATAAAAAAGCTCAAAATTAAATTTTTTTGCTAATAAATTGGAGCAAGAAAGGTTGGGTGGCTCTAGATGAACCTTGTGTTGATGGAATATGAATGGTGGATGTAACACTAACTTGTTCAATGTAATGGCTTACCATCCAATTTGATAATTTTGTAAAATCGCATTGAATGGATGTAATGTGATTGTCAAAAATGGACATGAGAATAATCAATGAACTTCCTTTTCAGGTTTGGTTCATAAGAAGAGCTAGCCTTTAGGAGCTACTTGGGAGTTTTAAAACCCTAATAAAACCCCAACTCCCCAAAACTCCTTAAGGAGTCCTATAAAATTCTAAACCCTTACACTATAAATCTTTTTAAATGAATGCTTATAAATCTTTTACAACAAATGCCTTCAACAATCCAATTCATGGGTTCTTCCAATATTCAATCCTTCATTTCCTATCAAAACACAAAATATCAATTCCAAAAGTTGATTGTTGATTTTAAATCTTCACCCTTTTGGCCATTGCATTATGATAGGTCACTATGAAGACTAATGTTAATTTTAGCTATGATTATGTTCACCATGGTTCCATTTGGTCTAAAAAGTTGAACCTTGAATGTCATTTAGACTTATGAAACATTAAAAAATGTCCCAATCAAGGATAACCTTGTAATTATGAAAAAACCTCCTAGCTAAGCTCAAAATCCATGGATTGAAAGTTGATGGTATAAGGGATCTTACATGTTGATCATACCTTATCCCACACATACTAATTAGCTTTGCACAACCATTCCCAAAGAAAATGTTAATATATATTGTGAAGACTTAAAGGTGGACTTCATGGTTGAGGATGGACATACCATATGTGTAAAGTTTGTGAAGGATAACAATGATAGGTTGAAATGAGCAAGAGAGGGAGGTTATGGAAACAACACACAAATATTGAGCATAAACCCCCTCTGGAGGTCACAAAACCATAGCACATATCTCACCTTCCAACAACTTGCTAATTTATTCAACTACACCATTACAACATAACTTCAAAAGATAACTCCTACTAGAGGATTGAAATCCTACAAAATGACAACATAATCAATCACCTCATTTCATTTTTATTACTAGCAAAATCATGACATGCCAAGAAGTCAAAAACTCCTTGGTAGGATAGCCCATAAGTTTTGAAGAACTTGATTAAAGCCACGACCACCATCACATTATCCTTTGTTTATATATATCCATGATCAACATTGTGTTAACTTGTCATGCCTCTTAACAAGACCTATAACTAATTTTGATATCATTGTTGTCAAACATTAACACACATAATTAATCATCTTAAATGATGCCCATGTATTTGGTTTGCACGACATGATGTTTTCAAAAGGGCCAAGCCATTTTCGTGAAAAGAGAAGTTACATTTCAACTACAATCTATTGGTTAATTGACTATTAAAATGTGTATGAACTACATGAACAACTTGTACAAAACAATATGTATTTAAAAACAAACTATCAAATTAACCATTTCAGTTCCAACCCCTAACCATATCACAATGATTTTCATTTTATCTATGGCAAGAATAACAACCTATGTTGAAGTCATTGAAAGATACTTTAGAATGGCAACATAGAAATTATTTTTGGGGTTTATGATCCCAATTCTTAGGATTATAGCTTATGGTTAAGGTAGGTTTTCGAATGAATATCTTAAGTTTTGGGTTCAATTATTTGTGTTCCAAAAATAAAATAGAAGAGTTTTACAAGCCTTGACTATTCTACATGACCAACAATTAAAATTTGTTATAAAAATTATGTGAGCTTTGCAAGCATTGTGAAGTTTGCAAGTTTAATTCATGGAAAAACACTTGGTTATTGAAGAGCTCAACTTTAAGGTTAAAGAGATTCAAAGGAACCAATCCAAGAAAACATACAAATAATTGATACAAGTGTTTTATTGTTGGAATGTTTTGATTTTTCCATTGTAACCTACATCAAATCGTAGGGGTTTCAACATGGGTCCACATTTTTGCCATTATTAAAATTTTCTTTCAACAAATTTTACTCACATGTTACAACAGTTGATAATTATAGTAGACAAATATCTCCATGTTAAATTGAATGTGATGTCCAACTATAAAAGTTATGAAAATTTGCTCACAAATGCAATAATACACTAAACTTGTATGTTTTTTTGAGGTTCTAATGTGAGAATGAACAAATGGTGACACAATGTGCTTGGTACCATCTTTGGTTAACAAACGTACCACAGTCCTTTGAAAGATGATCACACACATTACCATTTCTTTCAACAAATTTCAACCTAAAAAAAAGAAAAATCAACATGTTCAACTATTTCAAGGTCAAATATGAATCATAAAATTAGTTTACATATATGTACCGAAATCTAGAATCTAGAATATAACAACCTCTAAAACATGAATTTGAAAAGTTCAACAATGAAGTAAGGAAGCAAACATCCACAACAAATTGAATAATGAGGTCAACTTGTGCAAAGCATATATATTGTCATGGTAGGGGTCATATGTATTAGCAATAGCTTTCAAAATAGAAAACGGTTGATTGCAATGATTGAGTTCTTAGCAAAGATATAAAAAACAAAAAAAGGTGAGTTAACCTATAGACTTCAAAGAGATGAAAGATAGAAACAGATGAGAAAAAGGAAGGATCCAATGCCATAATGGTGCAATATGGAAGGACTATGTTTACAATCTTATGTGATTAGGGGAGAATTTTGCCCAAGAGCATTGTTGGTTGGGTATTTGAATGTCTTAATAATTGTCATTTATGGGGTTTTAATATTTCAAATTTGTAAAATCCACTAGTTTCAATATAAAAAATCATCATCAGAGTCAAAGAGGTTGTCCTAAGCCCTAATTAAAGCCCTAAACCTTAATTTTTAAATATAGGGCCCAATCTACAATTAACATAATTATCATTTTTTTGGGAACATCATCAATTTTATTTTTTTTAATTATGAGATTCACATGTTGTTCAATGTCACGTATGCACAAAGTCCCAAACAAATGACATCTAGTTATTGACCTAATGTAGGTAAACATACATTAAGATTTAAACAATTAATAAAACAAAAAATAATTTCATATAATTTAGTTCATAGATCATGAATGAACTTGATGAACATTCACATGAAATTCATCCACCATTATCATTTGTCATCCATAACATTTATTTAAAAAGGTGGTTTTTAAAAAATGGATGGCAAACAATATGGTAGTTCCTTTAAAAATGTGTGGAACCTGCTTTTTCAAACAAATATGGTAAAGACAATCCCTTGAAGTCTTAAAGTACATCCTTGTACCATAACTGTGTTCATTTTAATTAATGTTAATATTCTTTCATCTTATTGAAATTAGATTTCATTTTGAAAAAATTTGGTCATATTTTTTTTATCATTGCCCAAGGTTATTTCTTGTGTAGACTTATATTGAGGTTTAGGCTTGATTTATTGTACTTTGTATTAGCCCTTGTGCATATTAAAAAATTTTTAAAAATTTTGTAGTTCTTGTGTTCATGACAGAAAGGATGAAAAAGTTGTAAATTGTTGTAATAATGTTTATGATAAACTTAGGAGGTTTTTTTAAGTTATTTGTTTTAAGGCCTTAAAATATTAATGGTATCATGATTGGTATCATATAATCTACCTCAACATAGATCATTACACATAAATTAATAAATTAATATTTTAAAAATTAAGACTTTTCATCCATAACATGTAGTTAAAGAAAGGTGCTCAAAAAGGTTCTTTGAATAGTTTACAAATGAAATATTTTTACACAAAAGCCTCTTTGAGTTAGGTCATGAAGAAATATATATAATCTTTAACCTTTATGTAATGTTTAGGTAATGTTATTGACCTAAAAGATAGTTAATTTTAGATGAAATATGTGAACATATAACATATGATAAACTATATACCCCAATTAATGCCCTTGGAATTAGTGTGGGGCAAAAATGGTGCCCAACAAATTTCAGAATCAAAATCCTATTCATCAAATGAGAAGATGTAGCATCCACCTGAGAGGCCCAAAGTTTTTTTTATGGGGGAGAGGAGGGGGGGTTGGGTGAGCATTTTCTTTTCTATTTTTTTCTCACGGTTTTTGATTTAGTTTGCAAGGTGGTTGTGAAGGTTAAAAAATAATTGTATTCTTTTCACTTGCATGTGTTGGCCACATGGACAAAACACTAGAGATAAACTTTTGTTTAGTTTAGTTTGCAAAGTGGTTGTGAAGGTCCAAAGAAGTTCTATTCTTTTCACTTAAATGGGTGTGTCATGTTAAAAAAACTAAAGGTTCTTTTTTGGCTTTCTAATTTTATCAAGTTTTTTCATAAATTCATTGCTTTCCTATCATGTTATTTTGTTCTTCTTTGTTATCTTATTACATTTTTTTGCATGGAGATTTACAAAAAGTTTAGATTTTTTCACCTACAATACACTCAAATTTGAGCCAAAGCATTTGACAAAATCTGCATCCTCCAAAGACTGGTATACACAGTTTCATGCCCTACACTGAGGTATTCAAGTTTGAGAATATCTGATGCAACACAGATAGGGCACAGAAAGTTCAGCTAGCACCTTTAAAGCATCAGTCTTCTTTGTTTAGCCTCCAAAAACATCTGTTCTATAAAACAAATTCTTGACCCATGTTGCAGCTGCCAGAGTTCTAACACAACATGGTCATGAGACAGAACAAGAAACAGATAAGGAAGATTAGCAAGACAACCAAGAAAGGTCTACAATCACTTGCAACTTCCTCGCTAGTGAGACATACACATACAACACTTGAGATACAGACAACAAGACCTTGCCAATATAAGGTAAAATAGCAATCAGGGCCAATAGCAATCAACAAAACTGTGAGGCAGTTCAAAGAACCATCTTTACAATAGTCATTGCTGCAAATGTACCAGTGAGCATCAAAGGCAATCTGGCAAGTACATGAAGATTGGAAAGATGGAAGTCTGTTACTCCAGTACTGGTCTAAAGACAAGCTGCAATGGGCACCACATTGCAGCTGAATGTTGAATTCACATTCTCATTCCTTCACCACTCATCAATCCTAGAGTCCAAGCTTTGTTCTGCGCCAATGCCTACGTTTCGCATTATACCTGCCAGTGAGAGATAAAAATAGTACCCCTGAGGATTGCTGAGATCAAGGAAAGACTTCAATGAATGCAAAAGTGAATGCCCCGATATCTGACTTATAGGAAAAGAAAGGCACCCTGATATTCCAAGTGAGGCACGTGCTGATATGTCAAAATCACTCTAAACATCTAAGTTCTTGGAACAAGTTCAATTTTGTGACTAAAAGAGAATAGAATTGAGACATCTTAGCCAATCTATCGAAGCACGTGTGTGTGTGCGTGGGCGTGTTCCAGGAAAACGCAACGAGAGTTTTACAAAGCTGGAGAAATACCTGATGGTATTATCAGTTCGCATCCGGATCCAGTGCGGAATGGGGCGATTCTGCTTCTGCTTCTTTGCCAACTTCTTCTTAATCCTGAATGTTTTCTGGGAAGGCTGCAATCAAAAATAGACCACAGATGTAAGACAAATCAAATCATACTTCTAAGTACAGATGATACAACAGTGTAAACTCATATCAACGCGTGAGATAAATCCCCAAGTATCCTGAAATCGTCTTTCTTCCTTTCTTTCCTAGCTAGCGGCATGAAGGGATCGTCAAACACATTAAAAATCATAATAAAAATAGTAAAGCACTAATAACGAGAGACTCGAGGAGAAGGAACAAAAACAAATACCCACAAACATGAAACCCTCCCACCAGCTTCAAACTAAAACTGCTGAGAAAACGGCTAGTGCCGTAGGTTCCAAACTTGCAAAGGATAAAAGCACAAACCTCTTAACCCTAATTCATGAGCGAAGACAGGCCTGAACATCTTCAACTTAACTCATGAGAAAAGACAGGCCTGAACATCTTAAACTTAACTCGTGAGTAAAGACAGGCCTGAACATCTTAAAACTTGACCCATGAGCAAAAGAAGGCCTTAAATCCACAAAACTTGCATCAGTAAGGGAGAAATCTAATAGAATCAAGTTGATAGGAGAGTCGGGAGAGTACCATGGTGCCGACAAGCCAACGCCCACACAAGTAACGAGGGGAGAGCAGACGCCGCTGCAAAACACAAAACACGTACGCGACAGGATGCGGATAGAAAGGAGGAGAAACGAAGGAGAGAACCCGCGGCTTACTTTGTGCCGGAGACCTAACCCTAATCCGTCTACCTTCCTACGCCATCGATCTCTCGCATCGCACGGTCCATCTTCGAGGCACATCTAAGCCGTAAGATTGAACGTGGAAGGCTCCGCTGCCACCAAAATGTAAAATCCCATGCGACCATCCAGTTTTGAATAATCATCATCTTGCTCTTGCTGGTACTGGACATTCTTCATCAGAAGCTGGAATTAGGTCAAATTGCAATTGCATGAAAATGTTGTTGTTGTTTTTTATTTTGGGAATAATATTGGCTGCTGTTTGAAGCTTTTGCTGTGCATTTCAATGTGATTTGAGGGATTTCTTAGCTGCTTTTTTTCAGTCTGATGATTGGATCTTCCATTTTTAGATTCATCACATTTTTTATTTTGTTGGAGAAGATAGACATCATCTTGCACGATCTCGCGGAGGTTTGATTTTTCTTGCTGCCGTCGAAAGACATTCTTGCCAGATTTTTTTTGTGTGTGTGATGGGTTTGCGACATGTTGCCATGAGAATTGTTGCCAGTTCCCGACAGATCGTTAATGACAGGCTGGAGGAATTTTGTGCTCCCGGGTTGTTGTTGCTGTCGCAGCAGCATACTAGATTTTTCACCAGAAACAAAGTATCAACTACTGTTTGGGATTCTCAGTATGTTGTTGCTTCCAACCCTAACCCTAACTTGATGTTAGTGAGAGTAGATGATGAAAGATTCAGGTCGGTGCAGTGGTCAAGTGGCAAGTCATTCGGAGCAATTTCTCTCGAGCCTTCTCCTCCTCCTCTTCATCATCATCATGAACAGCCTCCAGCACTTCCAGAAAGCTCAGAGCAGGTTCCTGTGGAGCCTGCATCTACGTCAACACCAATAGAAGGCTCTCAAAGGAGTTCTGTGGATGTGGCAGAGACAGCGAAGTTTGCTGCAATTGCAGCCACTTGGTATGCAGGCTCTGTCTCTCTCTCTGTCTCTCTCTGTCTCTGTCTCTGTCTCTCTCTTTCTTAATGGGGAGTTGTAATGCTGAATATTGTTGTGTCCCTCTTGGCAGGTGGGATTACCAAGGACCTTTTAAGCCACTGCATATCATGAACCAGATCCGAATTTCCTTCATCCGCTCTGCTATCTGCCGCCATTTCAGGTTTGAAAACAATTGCCTCATGTATGAATGTACAGTTCATTTGGATAATTACCAGCTATTCTTTTTCTGAAGAACTCTGTAGCAGTGCAAGTTCTTCATCTAGATGTGGGGACAATCAGATTATTTTTGTGTACATGGTTTTGGAGCATTTGGTTTTCTAATGATTCTCCTTGGCAAATATTCATCTGCAGAAAGGATGCAAATTCTGCACGGCCATTGGAGGGCTTGCAGATTGTTGATGTGGGTTGTGGGGGTGGACTTCTCTGTGAAGTAAGTATTGGTCTCACAATTCCTGTGTTGAGGTTTTGAGCTTTTCCTAGAGATGTAGTACTGACATACTTCTGGGAATGTTTTCCATTACAGACTGCTTTAGTATTTTTTGAATTTTTTTTCCTACTATCAGATGGATTGAAATGAGATATGAAACATTGACTTAACTCATGTTGGCTTTTAAATCCTGTTACACAATTTTTGTTCATTGATTGTGTACATGTTGAAATTGGTTTGTGCAGCCACTTGCAAGAATGGGAGGGCTAATAACAGGCATTGATGCTGTTGAGAAGAACCTTGGTGTGGCATCCTTGCATGCGGTCTTTCTCTCTGTTTCTCTCTCTTCCCCAGTGCTCATTTCAAACTTTCTTATGCAGTGTGCTTTGGCAGTTATTGGGGAAATTTCTGTCTCCAGTCAGCAAAGAATCATGATATTGTAGCGTGCATGTACTCCTGATTCATTGGGTTTGTTTTGGGGTGGACACAGGCACGGGATCCAGCAACAGCTTCAATCAAGTATCTGTGTACCACAGCTGGTATGTTTTACTCTCTGTTTTTCTCCTCCAAGGGCTTTCATACATCCTTTCTTGTCCTCTTGTGTATTTGGAGCTGGTAGATCTGGAGTGAGAGAAGGATGGACATCTGAGAAATTGATGGAGTTGGGGTGCAGCTGCATGTTGTGTAAATGTCTGAACCCCTGTAATGAGGAGAGCTGTTGCTTGCAGAGCAGATGGTGCATGAGCAGGAGAAATTTGATGTTGTTATTGCTCTTGAGGTTTGCCTCCTGTGCCCTTCTCCAATGGCATGTGATCTCAAAATCTTGCTTTGCCTTGGTATGCTAAATGACACTGCAGAGAACTCTTACATTGTTGCACACTGCCTTGAGCACAGCACAGTTAAGTGTCTTTCAGTAGGATTGCACTTTTGAGGTTGTGCTTAACATGCTTTGTTGCCATGAGCAAAAGCATCGACTGCTCTTGCTCATAAACAGCAAAGCATGTTAGGGACCATCTCAAAAGAATGGAGTCTTCCTCACTGCAAGTAAATAGAGGCTTGGTGAAGTTGTTACACAATGGCTGAGAAGCTCAAGGCAAGGTCATGGGATGGGGCATTCTAGGTGATAGAACATGTTGCAGATCCAATGGAGTTTTGCAAGTCCCTTGCAGCACTAACAAAGAAGAATGGGATAGTGTTCATATCCACTCTCAATCGCTCAATACAGTCATTCGGCCTGGCAATTGTTGCTGCTGAGTATGTCCTTGGATGGGTATGTTTTCTCTTCCTAAGTAAATCTCCTTTGAATCTAAGCATAACTGGTCTTACTGCTGTAACAACAGTATGGCAGATGAGTTGTCTTACCATAATGTTCATTGTTGCATTTATCATTCTCTTAGCTTCTGTATTGTCCAGATAGTGAGTGCGTAGTGCTTTTTGCAAGTTTGGTTTCATTTGTGACATACAATTTGTTTTCATCCTTATTAGTGCTTATGCCTAATCCTGAACATTGAAATACTGATATTCTGATGCTGTTTGTATGAGATTATAATTTTGGACAGGAGGACTGAGATCTGAATTGAAATTAGCAGGCAGTTTTACTGGGAGCTGTATGCTTCTTTGCTTAGTCAGACTGCAGGCACAAGAGTATATTGTCACCAAATAATTGCAGAAAATGGCATGTCAGACAAGCTAGAAGGCTTAAAACTTAGAACACTTATTTTGAGTAGGAAAGAGGCAAAATATGATCCCTAAGGACATGGGAAAGTGATTTGAGGGTTTATCAGATTCGTGAGATCTTTTGCTGTTGAGATTTTGCAGTTACCTCAAGGGACACATAATTGGTCAAAGTTTGTGACGCCAGAGGAGCTTGCTCTTCTCATGGGAAAGGCTTCGCTCTCGGTAAAATGATATCTTTATCTTGTCCTCTTGCAATTGGCTCTGACAAGATTATCACATCTTTTGCAAACAGAAGATGTGCAATTGGTGAAGCTTTAGCTTGTTAAATAAATAGCTATGCATGGTGGTGTGTTTACAGGTTGAGGAGATGGCAGGCATGGTGTATAATCCTTTCAGCCAGAAATGGTCCTTATCAGAAGATACCAGTGTAAATTACATTGCTCTTGGAGTTAAGAGAGATACTTGAGTATTGTAATGCTCGACAAGATTGAGTATCAACTTCAATTTTTCCTGTCACCTGTCTTTGTGGTATCACCTGGTTCTTTTGGCATTATGCAATCTTTTGCTTCTCAACATATGGACCCTTTTGTATCCTGAAACTATTGTGGCAAAGCTTAAGATACACATGTTCTGATAGCAAGGCAGCATCGAGATTACTATCAAATCCCTGCAGAGAAAAACAATAGTGCAAAAGCATGAAATGTGATGAAATTATCACGTTCTGCACTACTGTTTCCTTGCAAACTTTTCTCAATTCGGAAAGATTGTCTCATAATTTACTGTACTGGTTGGGACTAACAAAAATCATTAATGCTAAATTACCTCAGAACAGCCTCAACATAAACATGTGTTAAATTCCATCATGGCCCTATCATAACCCTTTTCAAACATATACAGATTTCCTTTACGATTCTTTACTCAAAATAACAGAAGTAGGAAATATAAAAAGGCTAAAATCAGTGACAGTCAAAATTTCAAATCCAGGAATCAACAGAACTTACACTTTCATACCCATATCACAGCAAAACTACATGGTACTTTCCAACTGCTGTGCGGAGGATTTTGGGTTTAGGGACAATACATGTGTAACCACATCCATCTCTAGTAAGGTATTGGTGCTCTTTCTCAGAAGCTCTTTCTCAGAAACCGCACAATCCAGAAAAAGCATGATGCACCAATAAAAACTGCCTACCTTCCTGGTGCAGAGTGCTCATAATGATGGTCATTGCCCAGTTAAAGAACTAGGCAGAAAATTGATCCCTGTGCACCTGCTTTAACAGCTAGAAATGCATCCATTGCAGGATCCTGGAGTCTGCATCTACAAACATGTGCCCTCCAACAAGGGTATCATGTACTAACTCCCCTAATCTGGCAAAAAACTCAGTTGCTGTTGTGAATAACACAACAGTGACAGTCATCTATTGACTCAAGGCTCCTCTTCCTCTTCATCTTCATCAGGCTCTTCATCATCATCATCAAGGCCACCAGCGCCCTTTCCCTGCAAAATGTCAGAGGAAATCCACAAAACTGTGAAACCCAGATACAAAGATGCCTGTTCAGTATTTTCAGCACAAAACCCTACTGATGTTGAAAGCTGAAACAAAATTTTCAGTTAACCCAGTACAAAATCTCCAGACCTTCACAAGTAATACGCTAAAACATAGAGAGATGATAGTAGCACTTACTGCATCTTCTTCATCCTCCTCAACATCGTCTTCATATTCATCCTCATCCTGCTCCTGCATTAAGAGAAATACCTCAACCTCAGCACCTACCAAACAAAACAATAGGCCATGCACTATCAAGGACAAAGCAGCAAAGACCTTTTACAAGCATAGTGGGTTCACGCAGGGACGTACATTGTTGAAATACTTAAGGGGGTTGGGCCACAGATCATCCTTGATCACCTCTGCAAACTGCAATCCAATAAAATGTCAGAGCCTGCAATTCTGCTTCCATCTCCCTAGCTATTTCTGTTATAAACAAGAACCACATATAGGTGTCACATAACCTATGTTCCACCATGCCTGATACCATCATCCAGCAACATGTGAAACCAGAAAATGCGTCTCATTGCCTATTACCTCAGTGAAAACAGAGAACTCAAAGGACATGCAACAATAGCAGAAGAAAATCCACAACCACACAGAAAAGAAGAGCAAGACAAGTTGAACCTCATCTTGAAGGGAATCCATTGCCTCCTTCTGTTGTGTATCATAGAACCACTTGAAAAAACTGCAATAAACCCACCTCATTAGACTTATCGACTGCACCATCACAAAGAACTGTGCAAATAGACAGAATGGACATGCTTTCAAACCCTTGAACAAACCAACTTATATTTTGAAGAATCAGTCCCTAATTTCTTGCATTGTCTGCAATTTAGTGATGTGCCATACACAAAAGAAGTCCTCCATCCTCCTGTCAGAACAAGGCCTGATTCACCAATACTAGACCACAGCAAGTGACTTTGATGCAACAGAAAGGAACACATACACATCAAACAGAGTTTGCAATAAGAAAGACAGCATTCAACAGCACAAACCTATCCTCAACATGGGACCGCTTGTGGCCTTCTTTATCTTGTATTACACCATTCGTCAAATCCTGCCAATCCCCACATTGTGAGTCTTGTGCCACTCTAGCCAAGCACCTTACCAAATAGATGTTTTACACCTAATCATAAATGTCTAACCACCCACTCAATGTTCCAACCCAAGCCCTGTCACAGCTGGCATGATTTCTCAGTATGCCCCACATATCAACAACAAAGCAACAGCCATAAAGTGAAGGTCCCACATTAACTGTGAAAAGTGCACAGCACTGGACTTCCTTGCCAATGACCAACAGCAGCGTTGGCCACATCTGGATCCTGTACTGGGAGGATTATTTCACCTTGACTGCACCTGGATACTCCCTAATGTGTGAATCACCACTCTACACTAATAAAGTTCTCAGAGTATTAAAATGAAGAGGCTCCATCACAAAATTGCAAACATGTCAAGATAGTGCTGATCACATCCACCTTCTATTTTTCTTCACAATGCTGTTACATGGTTTACACAATGTAAAAGAAGCCTTGCAATATGATTTCTCCTTGAAGTACAAATCCAGAGGTGGTCAAGTACTCAGAAATGGCCAGAAACCCAATCAGCATGATGATCATGAATCAACATGAAAACCTTTCAACACATGTGAATAGAAATATTACCATGCCATCCTTCCACCGTGGCTGGGTTCCAGACACTGATGTAGTACCCTCATCCGAAAACCGAAATACTTTTGTCAGTTTTGTATCTTCAAAGTAAGGGTTGGAACTAAATATCTGCAAACCAGCACACTTATATGAGCCTCATTTCACATAATAGCAACCTTTGTGCAAAACTGCCAGATGTTAGGCTGGCATAACCAGGACAAGATGCAATTCCATTGATACAAAACACCTTGCAATTTCATCAAATGGGCCTTCCAGCACAGTTCAAAATGAGATAGGAATTGGCAAGGGGGTGAGAATAATGTCACAACCAAAGAGCCTGCAGTAGCATTTACAAAGAGCAGCTATTGCCATACTTCTGTCCTGATTATCAAATTCTTCATGTGTGCAATTTTACCAGCCAACAAACCAGGCAGGATTGCATGTTATGGGAATGTCAAATTGACACCTGTTACTAAAGGATCTGAGCATCAGTCAAATCATGTGACAGTATATTAGGAAGAACACACTCACAAAGTTAATGCTGTACCCAGACTTCACATCCTTGAAGTCCTCTACATCAAGTGAGTCCAGGTACTTGAACACCTGGAACAGAGCAGACCCAACACTCATAAGCTGCACACTTCAAGCTAGAGACATATTTCTAAGTGCATAAAAGCAAACACCAAGACTGCAAATATTACAATCCATCTAACAGCAAATATAAATTCCACTTTATTTGCTGCTTGCATGTAGGTCAGCTAATGAATGTCACATGACTTTCTCAAGCATTTCCAGATATTAACATCTTTTCAACTGCAGAAAGATTGGAAAGAACGATAAAAAGAAACCTGCCTTTTGGTCCTCATCTGTCAAGAGATCACTAAGCACTGGATGGCTCAAAAACTGCACATGACAATAGACCATGAAAAAACAATAGCGATTGCTCTAGAGCAGTAGTGCACCAAAATGCTTTCCCAAACTTTTGGTGTTTGACACTGAACTTAACCCTAGCTGCAATATATCAGGATGAAATAACACCAAACCAATTGCTATCTCTAACAACTCTGTGGTTTGGACAATATTTCTGGAGGTTTAAGAAACAACAGCAAGCATACCGCAGTTAGCCAGAAATCAGGAATGCTGCGGATGATGTCATTTCGTTTGTTGTAAACAGGCCGCCGTATTTCATTGTACTTCTGCTCCACCTCCAAAACCTTGTCGCTGGCCTCCTCATTCACCTATTAACCATTACATTGTTCGTCAAGCTCTATCTGAACAGCCCCTGGATGTTCAGAACACACATCGGAGTGCAAGAATACTCTGGAGTTAGACATGAGAGTAAATCAATTAAGAACTAAATGGAGCTAGCCTGAGCAGGCAACCTCCTCTCTGCTAAATGCTTGTCACAACAAAACAAGAGAGAGGAAAAACAGCTACACTACAGCACACCTTACTCAGAGCCCATTCACCCCAGTACCCAGTCATTGGACTCTCACAACCAGTGCTGGTCTCTTTGACTGGGCTCTAAAGACACATCTTGCATTTTTTTCTCTTAACTTGTAAGGTGCTTTCATGTAGAAAGAGGAATGCCATGTCCAATTTGAAATCAAGCTTTCAAATTCTCACTAGAAAGTCTCAAATAGACTTGCATGGGAACATACACAATTGCAACCCCACAAAACTTTCACTATTGTATCTCAACAATGACATAAGGGTTACCAGGGTTTTACATTGGAATGGAGTAGGCCTTGCCAAAACCAAGAGAAAAGTCATAGATCCTGGTGGCATTGACAAGTATGTTGTAGTTCCTAAAATCTGTACAACAGTTTCCTTTTGTATCCATGATGAAGGAGGAGGGGCTGAAGATTAGAGAAAACAAACTGACCCGTTCCAGTTCATCCTGAACTTCTTGTAGCTTCTCAATGGCCATCACCAACTCTGTGTCCAGTTCAGAACCTTCTTCGTCATCCAGCTTCGCCTTCTTGCCTTTATCCATCATGCTTCCTACACATAGCCAAAACACATTAGTCTCGCTCACTACCCGCAGACAGCAATCCAAGAAAAGCTCCAGCAGAAATCACCAATACAGCAGAGTCTATCGATAAACCCTAGTTGCCACGGATACAAAAAACCCCGGAGACAACGACACCAAACCGAAAACCTCTCCTCCTCTCTCCCACCCCCCAGGCTTCTCTCCCCGGGCATCAGGGTATCTAGAAACCCTCATTGCCGCGTGTCGTTCGTGCATCACCAAAAGCACCAAGAAAAGAAAGACATTCCTCTACACCACAACAAAAAAGAAAAGAAAAACGAAAAAACCCGACAATATATAACAATAGACATCCGCCAAAGCGAAAAAAAGAAAACAGAAATACAAACAAACTGCAGTCGAAAACAGAAACCCTAGGTAAAAGCGCTGGCAGTGAAAGGTGAGCGACAAGAAGAAGAAGAAGAAGAGCAGCGATGAACTGCAGCAAACTATAACATTGCTATGAACCCAAAAATGAACCGCATTCAAACTGCTGCTGGGATTGACATGCGATAACATGATGAAGAAAGGGGGCGAAAAAAAAGGCGTGCAATGAGATGAGAAACAAACGGAGATAGAAAGCGCGATTTGAGACGTACGTACCCCTGCGTGCAGCGCTATGCGCACCGCAGAGTCGGAGCGAGCAAGTCTGCGCAGGGATGTAGGCCGAGGCGCGCGACACGGACGGAGAACCAATAAAACAACGAAATCGCCGCAAAATGGATTTGGGAGAAGAGGGGGGTTCTTCTTCTTTCCCAGTGTTTGGACGGTTATCAGAAATAGGAACAGACCAGTATTGGCCAGTTTCTCCATTTTGAAGAGAACCCCCGGTCCCGGTTTTCACTTTCGATACACTAATATTTAGAGTTATTATTATTAAATTTTTAAGATGATGAGATTGTAAAATTGATGACCAAGTGTGCTATGGCTCCAAGTGTTGTGTTATTTCAATTTTTTGGTATTTATAATCTCATACTATTTTTATTTTTATTTTTTTTGTAAATATTTGTGAAATCACTTCTATATGGAGATTTCTGAAATTTCGTGTAATTACAAGTTCTAGGTGTTTTGACTTAAAGACACATGGATGCAACAATTATTGTGTTTTCACATTTGCCAAATCTAGAATTATTAACAAATTAAGTA